>Ga0325410_1004111_pt1 | contig 16325 bp, 5 predicted proteins | sample PopdelMetagenome_16_FD_206182 | JGI IMG/M metagenome (GOLD analysis project Ga0325410, IMG submission 206182) | Populus deltoides microbial communities from Bellville, Georgia, United States - Xylem-PdIQD-R3 | ecosystem: Host-associated > Plants > Phyllosphere > Stem > Wood/Secondary xylem...
AGCTGCTGCCATTGCAGCTCTTCTCCCTTTCTCTCTATTCTCTTCACACACTCACGTTGTCTCTCACTCTCTCATTGCTCTCAAATAATTATGCCTCTTTTATAGGCATTTCATGGTCAACATGGAGGGGCCAATAATGCCTTAAAGCATGCCACTAATTGTGGCACTAGTGGTGCTTCCACTTGCTTGGTGGTGGGGTATTGCCACAAAATGGCAATATCCTAACAATCACCCCATTTGCCATTTGTGTGGGCAATTGTCCTCTTGCCTTTTCGGCACAAGCTTGCATTCTGCATCTTTTCCAAGCTTTCATTCTAAGAGCGTCTTCAACACAACATTCCCCTTCGAGCATATCAACCATGCTCGGTCCGGAATGATTTTTCAAGCCTTACACCAAGGCTTACAACACCCCCTTAAACGAATATTTCCAAGTGCGATAGTCATTGAGTATTTCAATGTGATCACAAGCTCACCACTCTTCCAAGAGTCTACTCATCCAGGAGTTGCGCCTGCCCTCTATTCCACCCTAGAAACCACACCTTACTTCTCCGTGAGTCTCTCGCTCGTAGTCGTAAGAGTCCAGGTAGCTCTTCACCTTTAACCATGGGGGCGGCCCATTAAAGGTTGATCCATATCTGTCTTCATACTCTAAGTAGTACAATACCATTATCGAGCTCACCACCTTGATAAAAGTCAACTTGTTCCTAGAACCTGCGCATGCCCTCTGCTACTTCATAGCAACCGCGTCTTAATGCTCCACAAGTCACCCACTTATTGTCCAAGGCAAATGTCTTTTAGCTCATTGATCTTTAGCATGGGGGCAATATCCATGAAAGTCAATCTTGTATTTGTCTCCATACTCATCATAGCCACTTCATTTGCTATACACCTTTCCATTCATATCTAGCCATCACATTGGCTCTGGGTTGTTCTGAACTAGGCTAATATTGTGGCCCTCACGCCTTCTCTAAGATTTCTTCGCTCGTTGGCATAGGGCGGTCGCATCCTCCTTCAGCTGAGATGCTTCAAAGTAGCTCCAAAATTCTCTACCACCATGTGCACTATGGGAGAGATTACTGCCACTAACTAGATAGAAAGAGAAAGTTGCGGTATACTCCTCACAATCTTCCACCTTGATTTCTATGTTTGGAGCTTCTATGCCTTTCTGCTTGACAGCTCTACCTACACCAACTCTCTTTGGTGTCTTCGTCTTTATCATAGGCGGTTGCTTTGTATCACAGGCATTTGCACCCCCTCAATTAGGTGCTTCTACAATAGCTCTCTTTCCATCCTTACGTGCATTGGAAAGGTCTTCGCCTGTTATCTTTATCAAGAGCATAAGAGACTTCCTGTTGTACAAACTTTAACAGTCTCTGCTCTGAGCTTCATCTGGGAACACTTCTTCTCCTTGCATCTGTTGTCTCATTACAATACCTCTTTGAATCATGGGTACTTCTGCACAATCTCCGTGTGCCCTCGTGCAATTTCTGTTCTCCAGATTTCTTCATATTCCTTACTTATGTTTGACAGCAGCTTATCCTGTCATAACACCTGTCCAAGTCAAAATAGGGTGCCAATATTTTATCCCCTTGCTGTATTTCTTTTCCATTATCAGGGTCTTCATCAATTCTCCCTCAAGAAATCAAAGTCACCGAATCTAACTTCTTTGGAGAAATCACCTCTTCATCAGATCCTTGAACATACGGAACCCAACTGTTCCCTTGTGCCGTTATCCTGCTAGTCTTCAACTGTTTCATTACAAACTGCTATACATACAAAAATAGTACCGTATGGATAATCCTTCCACTAAGCAAGTTCCCAGGAAAGATTGGAGGGGTCACACTGGTACCGCTTAAAACCCAATCTCCTAGACAGAACTTCTCAGGCCATATCTATTCATCATACTGTCTTTCCGTATATACAACCATTTGCTAGCTTTATTGCGGCTTTCCTTTACAAGTGATCTGGAATATACTGGTTTAATACATCATTTCTCAACATTTGACAAGACTACCAATGCTTAGATTCGTTAAGATTGGTCTTCGTCAATTTTCACTCTACACCTCTAATTGTCCATTTGATCGGGTGTTCAGAGTGTCCTAATTTTGCATTCCTTTAAAGCAATTAAAATTCTCCCCACTTAGCAGTTCAGCACACATAATTGGGCAAATATGTGTGACATCTTCTTCTTCATCTCCATCGACTACCACGATGACCTTCAGATGCCTCATAATCGGGCAATCTTTTTTGTTAATTAACCACTACCACTTTTGGTCTCAAATCTCAATGATTAGACCATACCATTGCTTCCGGAACGATCAAATTAGTTGGAAACAAGTCTAAAATCATTCAAATCGCATTTCAGACGACTACGATTTGATCAAAACAATTCTGGCTTGATGAATGGCCCAGATTCAATCTGATATCCGGTTGCACGTAGACTCCGCTGTACAGAATCTTATCCCTCGGCTTGAGGCTCGACTCGGCTCCAACATAGCTCGGCTCAGCTCAGCTCGGCTCGTGGCTGATGACGTGGCAGGTGGGTCCCACTATGCTGACGTGTCAGATGACTGGACACTGACATGTCATGCTGACTGGCATGATGACGTCACGCTTACGTCATAATGATGTCATGCTCATCTGGGTCTGGACGAGGGTCGGGTCAACTGGTATTCGGGTCAGGTCAGTCCAGCCTGGCGAAGAAGACGCGTGTGACGCGTGTCGCGCGTCTGTGTGCAGGGGCAGTCTCCTCGCCGTCCCGTGACGGCGCGTGCGGCCGTTTCCGACGTGCAATTTCGATGCGGTTTTCAACAGTGGCTTCGTCTCTTCCTCCTCTGCACATTGGTATGGTCAAAACACAATTTTAACAACTTTTATTTTTGAGCAAAAATCAAACACCACTTTAAACCAAATGCTTTGATACCAATTGTTGGGGATTCCCGGCCTGTGGTGTTCTAATATTTGCTCAGAGAAGGGTAAGCACACTGATATAATATTTAACGTGGTTCGGCAAAACTGCCTACATCCACGGAAGAGTCCATATTATTTAGAGATTAGAGAAAGGATACAATAAATACATGGAGGAGGAGGATCACATCCACTCTACTCAACTCTCAGCTCACTTCTGTTGCAGCCGCTGCCATTGCAGCTCTTCTCCCTTTCTCTTCACACACTCACATTGTCTCTCACTCTCTCATTGCTCTCAAATAATTATGCCTCTTTTATAGGCATTTCATGGTCAACATGGAGGGGCCAATAATGCCTTAAAGCATGCCATTAATTGTGGCACTAGTGGTGCTTCCACTTGCTTGGTGGTGGGGTATTACTACAAAATGGCAATATCCTAACAACATCAAGCATGATGTATAATTGCATAGAACAGAAGGATTTAAAGTTGTTGGACACTGATTAACTGGCATTTCACAAATGAGTAAAAAGAGTTATTCTTTAGTGGGAAAAAGCAACACGAGAGGAATCTAGGCAGATTTGACTTCAGCATCAGAAAAATTTCACATCTGTAGGAATTTTACTGAATTTCGATACAAGGATCAAACGAATATAAATGGTATTTTGATGGCCATGCATCTGTAGCATGGTACATGAAACTAGAGAAAACCTGTGAACTAAAGACAAGTACGATAATACAATCTTAAGCAATCATTTCCGGCCAAAAAAAAAATAACCGTGTTTTCACCTTGTGGGAAGTTGGGATGAATTATTGATCGAGCATGGAATAAAAGCTAAAAAGCAGGGATGTTAAGGGATTTTTTCAGTTTTCAGATACTGCTCTGATAATTCCGCAGTAGCCAAATTCAAGGTTTGTCTTTTTTCGCTCTGAGCAGTAATTAAGTTGGTTGAGTTCATGGCATCAAAGAAGCTGAGCTGACCACTTGAAAGAGGATGCGTGACTTTTAGCTTGAAATAGATTGTTTGCTGCTGGATGAAGACTCACGGGAGTTTACTCCTAATCATGCTGACGTTGAAGCAATTCTGCATTATGTGATGATGTTAATGACTTCCGAAGCTCAATTATCACTTGCTAGTCATATAAGACATGTAAATGATGAAGCTGTGCATCTATCTACTAGGTACACACACCTGTACTAATGCATCCCTGACGACATATTTACTACTCGGAGTTGTCCACTTATTCTGCAGACTTTGCTAGGAGGAAGTACCGATTTGATGTACTTTGATTGTTATAGATTAACACAAATTTTACTCAAAAAAATGCATTCCAAGAGAAAATCATAGCAAAAATATTTGAAACACTTCACTTACATTTACTGGTCACTAGTCAGATTCCATGACACACAGTAGAAACCAATGATGTTTTTTGATGAATAAGAAACCAATGATGTTATTAAACAAAACCCTAAGCGTATGATTCCAAGAAGAAGAAAAATCAGAAAAATATTATGCACATTTCACTTATATTTACTGGACAGGTTCCATGACATTCAGAAGACAACTGATGCTAAATAAAACACTACAAGATAATACCAAAGCATAGCTGTAAAGTAGAAACCATGGGAGAGATGTTTATCAGGGGCAATTTTCGTATGAGCTGTCTATCAGCATATTTTGTAAAGTGGGAACATGTTTAATATTATCATGACAAACTTTGGACAAAAATTGCAGCTTGCTAGTGAATATACTAGACATGCAGCACATGAGTTGTGTGGAATAGAGTTTCTAGTATAAGACCATTCTAAAAGTCTTTCTACCTTGATAGATGATAATGAGGAAGAAGATGATTGTGATGAACATGGCAGATAAGCTACTGCTCGAAGATGACGCCTTTGCTGCTCTCATCTTCTTTAGCGCTTTAAGTCTTTCAATCCTGGCACGTTTTCTCATGGCAAGCTCGGTGATTTCTTTGATCAACTTCTGGTCAGAAGCATCCAGTGACAGAACTCTAGGAGGTCTCGGTGGCTTGGGAGGTTTTCTCAAATTCTTCTTTATATGTTTCTCTTCGACATCCTTCCTATCCGCAAAGGCTTTCTGCTGTCCTTCTTTTCTTTCTGAATTCTTGTCTATCAACAACTCCACATCCTCAGCACCAACCTCACCAAAGCTTGATGAATTCACCAATCCTTGAAAACCCACAAGCCCAGTCCATGCCTCCATTAAAAGTGCCTTGGTTTGTCCATTTGCTGAAATGGGATCGCTCATTCGATCCTCATCACTGGTTGTCCCACCACTTTCAAGATCAACTTCAAGCTCCCTTTCTCTCGAAACAAATCGGCCCATCATCCAAGGTAGATATCGATAACACTACTCTCCCACTATTTATAACTCGAACACTGTTATCATCGTATTGTAAAACTCACAAATGAAAGTGTCGCCTCAATCAAATCCTATTGAAGGAACTCTTCATTCCAAGCTAAAACAAAGAGAACCCTTGATCAACTGTAATGCCCAAATCTATCCCACAAATGCAGAATGCAGTGAGCCCTCGTAATTCAGGAAATGTTTTTACTTGCCACCCATAATTTATCAATCAGGATAAACATCTTTTGAATTCTCCCTCAATCACCCAAACCTCAAACAATCAACAAACCCCAACATGCCAGAACCTATGACATTAAACGTAAAATTTCAGTGTTGAATCAATGAACTTGAAAACGTCAAAAAGACAAGTATAAGGAACAAGAACAAACAGAAATCATGTAACGATCCATATATATATAAAAAATTTCCCTTTAAGCTAGCATCTTCTGAAACTTACAAATTTGGTCAACTTCATAGAGCAATTCTAGCTAAACAGGCCAGAAACCAAAGGACAACTGGAAAAAGGGAAATTAAATGTACATTTAGCTTCGATGTAGTAGGAGGTTGGTGCACGAAGGATTGAACGTGGGTTTCGTCCAAAGATAAGGGTAGGTACCCCTTTATTTAGTATGTTTATCTTGACTCTTTGCTTATAATTAGCATTCAGCACCTGCGGAAAGGAGAATAAAACTAATTGACGCAAAAATACAGTAAATTAAAATGATTTTTTTTTATTTTTTAAAATTTATTTTTAATATTAACACAAATCAAAATAATTGAAAAACATTAAAAAAAAATTAATTTATAGTAAAATTAAAAAAAAATAACCCAAAAAAATAAATTGAACCTTATTGCCAAACAAGCAGTAAGTAAGCACTTATTCACTCACCAACATTTACAAAAACGAAATTTGATATCCCAACATTTTATCCAAAAATACACAACCAAGCAAAATTAATAGCACAAAATCTGACTTTAAAAGGGTCGGGCTTAATACTTTGTGATCTCTTCAAAGGTATTTGCCCTGCATTTCAACCGGAATTTTTAAAGAATTTAAAATTATTTTTTATTTTTAAATTACTTTAATATATTAATATTAAAAATAAAAAATATACTTTAAAAAATAATTTGTCACCGTGTCAGGACGGCAGCGGGTGATTGCTCGTCAACCCTAAGACGTGTCAGGCTCACATTCCAAATTTTGAAAACTAGCAAAATTGTCAAACTTAGAATAAATTTTACCGTACAGTGCTCTTCCCGCTACTAGGCAGTAGTGCTGTTTCTTTCTTTTTAATGGTATGGGGAATGTCTGAGCACCCCAGTTCATTACATTATATTATATTCATAGTTATCAAACCAAGTTGAGAATTAACACACATTAATCTAAAAAAAATTATTTGATATTTAATATATCACATAAAAAAATTAAAAAATAATTTATATGGATGTAGTCTATACATATTATAAATAATAAAGTTTAAAAAATTATTTTAATTTTTTTTATTCTACATTGAAAAAATATATCTTCTTTTTTTAAGTTGAAGTATTTAAATTAAATTTTTTTTATCTTACATTGAAAAAACATAATTTTTTTATTGTGAATATAGAATATATTTATTAATAAATTTTCAATTCAAAATTAAAAAAATAAAATTATTTTTTATTATTTATATAATAGACTAACAAAAAAAGAATAATAGACTCGCATGTATAAAGTTAAGTTAGATTGAATAAAAGAAAAACTTTTAATAACTCCCCCTGCAGGCAACACCCATGCTTTCTATACATTTTATTTTGTATCCATCCTTTAACTAAAACCATAACTCATTTGGAAACTATGTTTTTTGTTTTTACTGACCTCTTTGTTTTTGAGGGACATGCTGTCAAGAAATATGTTAACCTGGCCATGCTATAAATGATCATTGAATTAAATTGCCAGTTTGGTTAAATAAAAAAAATTGTTAATTCAACATGGCTATTCATTGATTTAATTTTTCAGTTTGTTCAAAAAATGATAGCGGGATAAGATAAAAATGAAAATAAAAAGATGAGCGAGTCTCTGTTGGGTTTTATTAGGTTACCCAAGATACGAGTTGACCTAACAGGTTTTTTCAGGTCACTTGAAGTACGAGTTGATTTAATGGGTCATGTGGAATTCATTGGGCCAATTACATGCCTAGATTTTAGCTTTTTCAAACCTGGCCAGGGCCTCGGGTCACCCAGGTCAACCAACCTAGTCAAGTTTAATAACTATAATTATATTAAGTGGGTTTTGATAAAGAAAATAATGAAAAAAGCAAAACAAAAACAAAGAAAGAAAGGAAGAAAAGAAGGGAAATGAAAAGGAAAAACTAAGATGAGTAAAACAAACCAAAAAATCACCTTCCATTAAGCATTTAAAGTTGATTATTACTGGCTGAGGTACCACTTAATTATTATTGGTTAAGCTAGAAGCATTTAATAGGAACACATGGTAACCCCTATAAATTATAATCATATGTTCCTATTAAAATTTGAAGAGAACCGGCCTAAACCACTAGTCAACTAGTTTTTTGTTTTTAAATTAAAAAAAATTAATTATTTTATTAAGAGAATAAGAATGGTACAATACACACACATTCACACAATACTAATCAAACTAACTTAGAAAACTAATTATATATGAAAATCAGAAAATTAATATAAAGAAATTAACTCTAAATCCTTATACATAAAATCAAAAAACTCGACACTCCCTTTTAAGTTGATGCATAAAATTCATACATGCCCAACTTATTTAAAAACTTTAAGAACTTTCAACTTTAAATTTGCTTTAGTGAGGATATAGATAAATTGATCCTCAAATTTAATTTTAGGCAATTTCATATTTGTTTTTATCCAATTTCTCCTTAATAAATAATGTCTACATCTACATGTTTTGTACATTCATGTTGAATTGAATTATGGTCAATATCACATGTTATTTTATTATCATGACATAGCTGAATCAATTACCTTAATGGATAACCCAAATCTTGCAATAAAAGTTTTAATTATAATGCTTCACATAGTCTAAGAGTCATACATCTGAATTCAGTTTATGTACTTGAGTAAATAACATCTTATTTCTTTCATATCCATATAACAAGATTACCATCTACGAAGGTAAAGTAATCATAAATAAATCACCCATCATATACTACCTTAGCCTAGTCAGCATTAGTATATGCTTCTATACTTAGACAATATGCATTTTTAATTAATAAAGTTTCTTTTTTAGGTGTAACATTTAAATACCTCAAAATACACATAATTGCACTTATATGTTGCTTTTTCAAATAATACATAAACTAACTAAAAATACTCAATATATAAGCCAAATTTGGTTTCGTTTGTGCTAAGGACATCCTTTAGTAACGAGTATCTGATTGGACTTAACATATAGCTTCAAACATTCTACTACTTATGTATTAGTTCACTGACATGCATGCATACCAATCTCTTATAGAAGATTCAAGGAGTATTTTTTAGATATAAAGATTCATTTATGAGATCAAGACACTTCAATTTCAAGAAAATATTTCAAAGGACCTAAGTTTTTCATTTCAAATTCTTTAGCCAAGTAATTTTATAAGGTCTTCTTTTCTCCAGGATCATTTCTGATAATCACCATATCATCATATTATATAATGAGTGATGTAATATTGCCATGGTTTTTTTAGGAACAATGTGTTTTGAATTGATTTTGGCTAATAAAAATAACAACTAAAGATAATATGACTTGAACAATTAAAATTGATAGTTACAATTATAAAGGGCGAGCTACACTAATGATGCCACCTTATGGTAATAGACTATATCCTTTCATCTTTGTAGATAAGTCAATATTTTTATATGCAAAGAGATATAAAAGGCTTTACATAATTTATACAATCTTATTTTATTTGTAACCCTTAAACACAAAAACTAACTTAACTAACAGAGGGTCTCCTAAATGTAGAGGGGGACTTTGTGTAGGCCACGAAACACCAAAACACAAAGCCATGGAAAAACCTAACATATTAATTAAAGTTTTTTTAAGACTTTATTGGTGGATTTGTTTATGAGAAATTGAATGGAAATCTAGTTCATTTCTCATTGTGTACATTTTTTTTCTAAAATGTTTTCATGGTTGACAATATATAAACCCCAGGAGAAAGAGTGACTAATCTTCCACCATCTTTATCCACTCATATAGATCTACATCAACTTACTTAACAGATAATAACACTTGTTCAGGATGTTTTGGCCACTTAGAAGCAATTCAGAGCCATCACACTGTACATAACACCATCAATGGTATAACTTGCCCAACCTATGCAACTTGTGTATAGATAACTTCATTTTTTTTTATAAAAGGACATGACAAAATAACGTATAAGAGAACAAGCAGGAATGTTGCCACACCACCACCATACCAAAGAGTAGATCTCATCATCATGAAAAAGGAGGTTTCCTTTTCATGCCATGATTTCCACAAGTTAAAAGGTAAGAAAACAATTAGCCATGACCATCGCCATTGTTATCGTCCTTGTATCCTTTTAGTGTCTCATTCAAGTAGTCTTAAGCATAAAACTCTATTAAGAGAATAAAATCAAGTATTATATTCACCATTATACCAAGATGTATTATCACTTATCTTTCAAAGGTTTTATTGCTCCAAAAATGATTTTGAACAATTAGAATGGTGTCACTAACCCTCGCGAACATGTGTAAAATGCTAGAAGCGGTATGAAGTTGGTGATATAGGATAACAAGGCGATGTGAAAGATTCTTCCAACCATATTTTATGGTTCTACTCAAGCTTGGTACCATAGTTTACAACTATGATCTATAGTTTAGTTTTTCTTATTTGCGCAGCAAGCTTATTGCTTATTTTAGTACGAGCATTCCTACCAAAAATAGTTTAACTAAACTATTCACCATTACTCAGGAAGCAAGGAAGAGTACGAGAGCTTACCTGAATACGTTCAACAAAGAGATGAAAAAATATATGTCATAACCCAATTTTGGGTTCCCCTAAAATTATCTTTTTATATACAAAAATAAAAAAGGTTGAAAAATAAAAAAAAATGCAGGAAAATAAGCGACTTGGTTAGCAAAGACAAGTTGAAGAGAGATCTACATACATAAATGAGGGATGGAAAGACCAAATTGGATCTTTGACAATATTGTAAACTCAATTGCATCCTTGAACAACCTAAATGTGAAAAACAATGCAAATTCAAGATTAATTTAAATGAATATTGGATAAAATTGCATAAAAATTAAGTATGAGGACTTAATTAGATTTTTTATAGACCGATTTGATTTAATCATGGGCCTAAGATTTAATTAAGTTTAGAAAATACCTTAAGCCAAAATTAAAAGAATTAATTAAATGTAAGAACTTAATTAGACTTTTAATGGGTCAAGTTAATTTTATTAAGAACTTAATTGGTGAAAAATTAAGTTTGAAAGCTTAATTTGGGCTTAATTAAAAATATTATAATTTTGGAGAACCATATTTAATTTTCACAAGCTTAATTGAATGAAATCAGAGATGAAATTACAAGACAATCAAAGTTTAAAAGTTAGTTAAGGGCCAAATTGAAAATTTTCATAAACAATGACTGAAGTGTAAAAGACACATAAAATCAAGGACTGAAATCATTCAAAATCATACCAATTTGAAAAAAAATGAAAGTTTTGTCATAATTCATTTTTGGGTTATTCCTCAAATTCACCTTTTCTCTTCCAAAAAATCAAAAAATATATATTCGGATTAAAAACAAAAAAAAATCTAAAAAATAATAACAGTGAGGGGAGGATGCCGGAGCGCCCAGAAAATAGCTAAAAATTGGTTGAGGAGGTTAGAAAATACAAAGATTGAAATTTTACAGTATATTTTTGACATATAAAGAGCCCTGTTGACAAAGAAATTCAATTTGAAGAAAAAATGTCCAAAAAAAATATTTATAGACTCAATTAAATTTTATTGGAGGTTTAATTGAATTTATAGAGAGTTTGATTGCAAGAAAAATTGATTTTTAAGTAAATTTGGGTTTTAATTGGAAGAAATTAAAGTTCTGAGGTTAAATTAGAATTTTTTAGAGTTGATTTTGTCAAATTAGGTGCTTCATTGCATAAATATTGAAGTTTGATGGCTAATTAGAGACCAAATTGAATAAATCCAAAACCAAGGACCAAACCGGAAAAGGCGATGAATTCTAGGGTTTAAATTGAAGTTCATCAGGGGTGAAATTAAACAAATTGAAAGTTTGAGGCCAATCAGGGGTGTAATTAGAGATAAATCACAAATTAAAGGACTAAAGCGTAATTGGCAGAAAATTACTATTCATCTTCTTTTTTAGAGAGGCTACCTGAGGGGCCTCCTTCCCAAGGCGTTTGATGCCTCGTTTCTTCCCCAAATTAAATGGAACCTGCACAAAAACGATCCCTTGACACATTGAATACAAGCTAGTATAAACCGTTCGGGTTGATCGATGTTGTAGAGGCCGTGGCACCGCCCCAAAATGGCCAACTCGACCAGCTATTTTTCCTGCAGAAAACTAACAGTTTATCATTGCTACTTTGAGCCAATGGTTAGGATGGTTTCGGGTCGAACCAAGGGCTGATATTTTGCACCAGAAGAGACAAAGTGTCCCTCTTCTATCGCCTATAAATATATTTGATCTTCATGCTCTAGAGGGGGGTAAATTTGGGTCCAAAGACAGCAAAAAAATCAACCTCCCTAACCCGGTCTGCCATCTTCACTCTCCTTCTCCTCTCTGCAACCAGCTCTTAATTTCCTCTTCCCTTTCTCTCTCTGCCGTCCCAGACACCACTGTCATCACCATTAGCTTTTAAGTCACCATCTCCACCACAGGAAGCCAACTCAGCCATCGTCCAGCCCCAACAACCGCCGGTCCTCTCCCCCTGCAAATTTTCTTCTTCTTTTTTTTTTCCTGCCGCAGCCACCGTCATCCGCCACCGCTTGCACCACGTTGTCCTCCACCACCGTCAGAACCACCGCAAGTCAGCCTTCCTCCCCCTTCTTCTTCTTCTTCTTCTTCTTCTTCTTCGGTGGTCTCTACTGTTCACATTGTATGTGAATAGTGGAGAGTAATCCACTGTTATTTTTTTTAATTTAAAAATTCCAAAAAAAAAAACTTTCTAAATACGTTTGTAATTTTCTCGTGTATTTTTCTATCAATTTTGCTTAATATCAGTTTGTATTTTTATACCGTAAAGATATAAATCCAGTATTAAAATACTCGGTTTTCATCAAAACATTGCAAAAACATTATAAAACAAAAAATATTTTTTTTTCATGCATACGGCCAAGTCTCTCAAAGATAAAAAAAAAAATCATATCCTTTTTTTATGTAAAAAAAAATTCAAAAAAAAATTAGCATGCACTTTGGCTTTAATAACAAGTTTGTTAGAGCCATGAGAACGAGGTCAATATTTCAAAAATTCTAAAAAAATATTTTTGTCTTCTTTTAGTATCTAGGATTACGGATTTATACGTAAAATGTATTCTTGATATTAAAAATGTAGTTTTTTTTATATAAACGTTAGAACGGTTAGGATTTTACCCAATAAGATAAAGACCTCCTTATTGAGGACTTTTCTTAAACCATAGACAGACCAACAATTAGAAATATAATAACACCTTAGCTTTTTATCAGACAATCAAACAATGCAGCTTATTTTAGGTAAGGCGTATTTGGGGTGCTAATACCTTTCCTTTACGCAATTAGTCCCCGTACCCGATCTCTGAGACAAGTTAGGGTTCCTAGTGACCAAAATACTAGGTGGTGACTCTCATTCCGTTTTTTCACCAATAAAAGACAAGAATTTCTTGTCTCCCCATGTTTGCCAGATAGACATTTAGATTGAAGTGGAATATTCGCCGCGACGTTGCTCACATGCGACAAGTTTGATGGTTACCAGGAGTCAAATTGAATAAATTGAAAACCAAGGACCAATTCAAAACAAATGCTCAAATCAGAGGAGTTAAATCAAAGTTTTAGGGGTGCGATTTCAAAGATTAAGAAGTTTCAGGGTCAATTGAGGGGTCAAATGATAAAATGAAAACAACATGGACCAAATTGGAGTCTGTAGGTTCTCAATTAGAAAACCCTAATTTTTAGGGTTTAAGTAGACAACATGCCACTCGTTTTTAATGAAAAAACATAGTGACATGTCCTTTTTCCCTATTTTATTACCTTCTTCAACCGATAAGATTGATCGAGTTGCCACTTTTAAGCGAATAGACGTAGTATCTTTGACCACTTCAAGGGCTCCAACAATCACCATTCGACAGAGAAGATTCCCCTTTATAAGTCTATGTCGCTCTTTTTGATGATTATGCCCTCACCTGCCACGTGGAAATCCTCAACTTCTTGTCCCTAAGCAGCCTTGTCTGGTTTAATAAGATTTGACAGTGTTACACCTAACTTTGAATCGATGGTAGGAAAGCTACAGGCCATCAAACCAAGCATGATTTGATCTTAATTGAAGAATAACACCCCCCCTCCACAGGATCTATGACTTGGTTGGTTGCAATGACCTTTTATTTGCCACGATTAATTCATGGAAGGTGCATCCCAATCAGTCATTTTCAGCCAAATTACAGTTATGAAGTTCCGAATTTTTTTCTAGAAATTCTAAAAGTTTGTTAGACATTTAGGGAGACGGAAAACAAAAGAGGAAGAGAGATGAATGGTCTCTTAATAGATCAAAGGAAAAAAAATGGGAAATGATCTCCTATGATCTAGTTTTGAAAAAACCACCTTCAAATCTACAAATGATTTCACAGCCACCTGCCTTTTGAGGCTATGAAAAAAGGATCGTAGAGAGAAAAGGATGAAAAAAGAAAAGAAAAGGCTTAGAGAAGATTAAATCACTAAAGTCTCTTAATAGAAAGACAATGAAATATTGATAAGAAGTAGAAGGAAAGAGGTACAAGGCAAAGCTCTTGAGTCCAAGATTGGAAGCAGAAATACCAGAAGAGCTTAAGCTCAATGAAGGAGCAAGAATTTTTAAGCAAAAGAGGCAATATTGTTAGTGAAGGTGTTCCTCAAACTTTGATGAGGAGTGGAGCTCAATGAGAACACCCCTTCCATCTCTAATTTATCTTTTAAATTGCCACTCATAATGATTGTTATGCATCATTTGAAGTCATTTATTAGTTTAAAAGCCATGATTTTTGTTTTGAAATGTTTAAACATGCTTTGAATATAATTTGTATATGCTCAAGTATTGTTTAATTGCATTATTTTGATGTGTTAGAATATGATAATAGAATGGTATATGATAATGCATAATGTTGTTTTGTATGTTTAAATGTTTAGTTAATCATTTTTTAAGTCATGACAAGATGTGTTAAGTATTGAAGTTGTTGTGGACTGTTTTAAGATAGATTAATGGGTTTGTTGAAGTTGTAAGCATGTTGTTTGAGATTCAGCACAATGAAATTAATCAATGGAACAATATTTATATATAGGGAGATGCATTTTTAGCTTGTTATCAGTTAATGGTTTTGCTTGTTGTTTTAACATTGATTTTTTATTTCTTATATATATATATAGTTCAAGCAAGTTGTTTTGAGCATGATTAAGCTTTGAATGCTAGGTTTAAGTTGTTTTCTAGACTTTTTGTACATCTTTTCTGAGTTTAAGGCATTCCTGGGTTTTTTAGGTTTCCAGGTTGATTTTCATCTATTGAACATTGCTTTAGGTTCTTATTTTCCATGTCTTTTTGCTCGATTGATAGTTCTTACACATGCAAACAATCTTTTTAATCATTAATCTAGGGTTTTAATGGTTTAGAAACACTGAAATTATGGCTTTTAATCTTCAATTCAATCATTTTGTTTTTTTACATAAAACCAATTAATCATGATGATCAAGTGTTTATTGTAATGATCTAGCTCTAAGATTTTGATTAAATGATGTTTTCATGTGTTTATATGTCTTCAATTTGTTGTAATCTGGTCTAAAATCAAGTCCATGTTTCTGGGTTTACTCGTTGTGTTCTTAGCAAGATTGAAGCAAAAAACCTTGTTTGGTTTCATCTCTTTGTTTTTATTGTTGGGTCATGTTTTTGAACTTTGGGTCTTGAGTCAGGAGGCTCAACCATAGAGGTTGGGCTAAGTCCATTTTTAATAAGGCAATGTGAGGGTGGTTTAATTTTTTTTTTTTAAAGGCACGTCTTTAAAGTGAATTTGCCAATTATAATCTTAAAATATTTTTTAGCATCTAATTTTTAGTTTAAAGTGTCTTTAGCAAACATACCTTACTAATTTTCTAGTTTTTTTTTTTTTTTTTGCCAAATCGACTTCAAATGATTTTCAAAATTTCTAAAAAAAATTAGCAACTACTTAAATTTGGTCTTGTTTTTAATTATTATTTTTTTGCAAACATGAAAACCGGATTATATTTTACAAAATTGATAACCAACTTGATGTTGAGGTATTTTTTTTAAGGCTGTGATAACCCATAGATAGCAACATGAAACAAATCATCAAGCTAAATTACCAATCGACACAATTTAAAATAATAAAATTAAAAAAAAAACTTGATAGCCAAACTAAAATAAAAAAATAAAAAATATATATTTTAAAATAAAAGGTTATTATTTCACCTCCCCTCATTGATCACAAACAATCAAACCAAATTTTTCTTTGCAAAATCAAATCAATGCTGAGATACCTTTTTTAAGACCACAAAAACCCAGAAATTCAATCATCAATCAAAGCAAAGTGGAAAGATTAAATTAAAAAAAGAGTTGCACAATCAAAGTAAAAAAAAAAAAAAAGTCAAGGACAAAGAATTCAGAAGCCACATTGAAACACACTGAGGCCTCTTAATTTTTTTTTCATTATTTATTTTTCGTTTTCGTTTGCATTTTGCTAAACGGTGAAATCTTGTTTGAATGGATAGTTTATTTTTCTTAATTTTTTTCTTTTTTAAAAAAGAATACACTTTCCTTCCGATACAAGTCACCTACACTCGGGTGATCCAACATTCCAAAATCGTTCCATT
>Ga0325410_1004112_pt1 | contig 16320 bp, 10 predicted proteins | sample PopdelMetagenome_16_FD_206182 | JGI IMG/M metagenome (GOLD analysis project Ga0325410, IMG submission 206182) | Populus deltoides microbial communities from Bellville, Georgia, United States - Xylem-PdIQD-R3 | ecosystem: Host-associated > Plants > Phyllosphere > Stem > Wood/Secondary xylem...
ATATGCTCCCCCCCCCCCCCCCCCTCTCTACATTATACAAAGAATTGCATGTTAGTACAGAATGGAAAGTCCGATGGGAAGGAATCTCATTTGCGACCAGCCTTTCCTTTTTTCACAGGAACAAGTGTTACTTTCCCTCCAGATTTTTTAGCTCTTGCCTCTGCTTGCCGGAGCACTGATATAGCAACCTGTTGCTGATCTTTGTTTGTTTTGTCATCTGTAAATTGCTTCACCTCAAATGCTCCTCTAGTAAAACCTCTAGCAACCTGACAAGTTGGCATTAACATTCAGGATTTTTACGTTATTTGCAAAGATCAACCTCTGAGGTGCATTTACTCATAGTCTACAACAAAACTGGTAACCCTTTGTGGAAAAAAAATAATAAAATGAATTCAAAACCAGTGACTTTACACTTTGAGAAGTTCCATCCTGCATTCAATCAGTACGTTGTTTTTCCGCAGACAAATAAGCTATTCATTACACTTGCCAAAGTGCATTACAAATTACATTTGAAACCCCAAAACAGAACTTGATGAAGAAAGTGTTCTTTCATTCCACTCTGTCCTGGTTAATGTTAAGATATAGCTTGGCCATGGCCTCTTTTAACACCATAATTTATGAGATTTGATATGGTTGTATTGATCAGACATATATGTCCATCTCCTTCAAACAGTTCAATTTCAAGAGGAAGTTGAAGATAGAAGGGCAACCCCATTTCCTAAATTAAGAGATGAAACCAGAGGCCCAATGCATGTTGTCTATTGTAAACAATGCTACAACGTAAGCAGAAACTCATTTTAATACCAAGCAAATGGTCAGTGCAAAATTTTCAATAGTGTGTAGGAACTACTGAAAGTTTTCAAAGTGCAGATACCCACAGATCTCACTCTTGTGAAAGTTTCGGAAAAGGAATATAGAAAAGTAATCCCTGATGGAGCATACCTTCAAAAGAATCCAAACTTTGAGGGAACTACTCAAGACTGCAAGCCTTGTCCTTTTTCCTGAAGTTAGGTAGTTACACATGTGATGGTCGACCCTCAACATAAATCTAGGCCAGGTCTTTGGGTTTTCATGGTCTGCCTTCTGGTCCATCGTTGCCTGGAGAAAAAAGCGATAACAGTGATAATAGCAATTATAAGAATCGCTTTTTGTAGGTATTAAACCATGGTAGTCCCATGGTGCAACAAAGAGTTGCCACACCACACCCACAGAACAATGGAGACTCGATAAGAAGAGATTTATGTGATACTAAAAACTATACTTACAAGCGAACGGCAAATTTCTTGTTCAATCTTAGAAAAGGAGGTTTCTAAGGCTTCAACTCTGCCAGTCGCATGACAGCAAGTGCACGGTTCACTGATCATAAATGTCACACTGGGTCGAACCTGTCCAACATAGTGCATTAACAGATGTAACTGTTAATATCAGTTGAACTAGGTCTAGCACTGAGCCAAGACATCATCACATCCAAATAAATTATAGCGAGCTCAATTATCTTTGAGAAGATAGTTTCCATATCAGTTGAAGTGGAATTCCTCATAAATAAAGATTTTTCTCTATATTTATAATCTCAGAATTCTACTCGATCTCAATAGGATGGAACGAGGCTCAGTTGTGTGTCTTTGATGCTGTTAACATGCCTTAGAGAAGATAACCATATACAGTAGCAGGACATACCCTCTTTCTTGTTATTTCCATCAGTCCATGATTTGACAATTCAGAAACCTTCACTGTTGACCGGTCTCTCTCAACAGCTCTCTTCACTGCTTCATAAACTAGTCTCTTATTTGCTGCAAAGCATAGCCGGGAAAGAAAAAAAAAGGAATAGGTATTCACTTTGCATGATAATTAAAAAGTAAGATATTTCTCCTAAACTTCCCATAGAGGAAATTCGAATCCTTAAAGAAAGAGCAGATTGCAAATGTCTCACTTAAGCTCTTACAACAGCAACTCACACTAATCTTTATTATTGATGGCCCAAAAAATCTCCTATGTTGTAAATGCTATCGAACATAGTTCACAGCAAGCACACTGTTTCTTCTAAACTGTTCCTTTATTAAATATAATTGATTCACTCTAGTTGGAAAGAGCTTATCAAGAGGTCAACATGTAATCTATCAGCAGTATTTGCCCTGCAAACTAATCTCATAAGCTCTGAAAAAGTTACCCGAGACCTTAGAGTAAGATTCAAGTTCAGTATGGAGGTCATTGGACAACTCTTTCCTTTATTCTCATATGCTCTTTCACCAGTGTGTTCCCAGGTGAACTGAAGTATGTGTTTTCAAGTGAACATTTGAATTAGATTAGTGCAAAAGCCCCGATCACTAGCTGAGCAAACCAGTAACAATCGGGTATTTCCTTGGTTTTGATTTCTATATCATGGTGGTAATATAGCATAATTGGAAAAGTAACAATTTTCTCTATTAAAAATAGACAAATATCTTAACTATCACAACCATCAACAACCGCAGAACTCCTATCTAACATGATGGAAGTGGTTTGTTTGCTCTTATAACAGCAGAAAGAAACGCAATATGGTTTGAAAATCACAAATTGATATTGCAGATTTCAAGATAATCCACAAATTTGATATCGCAGGTCTAACCCCTGCATCTATTACCCTGGATCCTAAGATATTTGACATGCAAGGAACCAGATTACATGGATTCAACTTACATTCATCTGCCATATCGATGAAGTCTACTACAATGATACCACCAATATCTCTCAGCCGTAACTCCCTTGCAATCTGAAATGCATAATTTCTGTTAAAATACTACTTATGCAAGGGTTTACTGAACATATTATAGACAGCATAATCAGATAGTTTGTCCTGATAGAAAATCATCAAACTTTACCCAAAGTCTTTCAAATCACACATGCCCATGTATACAAAAAAACGGTTCATTTTTCCTTTCAACCCCCTCCAGTGGCAAATGTGAAAATTTCACTTATCATGCTATGTTAGTTTCTTGACTGTGTTCGCATCACTGATTAAGCAATGGAAAAGATAGTCATTTCTAAGAATTGATTTTGGTAACCACTATGATAAACGCAATTACCAGCAGAATTTCAAAACTAATTTGAATGGAATGGAAGAAACCCAAAAAAGTAGTAACAGATCTTTGCACTTTTAAATAGAGAGATCAACTGATAAAATTGAACCACAGAAAGAATTTCTGGATCCATAATCAATTATGCCAGTACAAGTATAAATGCCAACGAAGAAACTAACCTGTTTGTACCAAACACAAAGATTATTTATATAAAGTGGGGGTCATTTTCAGTGTCTAACATACTCGTTTTGCAGCTGCAAGGTTGACGTCTAGAATGGCTTTCTCTTGTGAAGTCCTTTGACGAAGCATTACATGTCCCCCATTCACATCAATTGAGACTAATGCCTCTGTTTGTTCAATCACCAGAGAACCTCCACTAGATAGTGGAACCCTGAAGAAAAGAGATGCAATAGAGATCAATAGCATCGGAAAGATATACAACGAAGCTCCATAGAAAAGGTAGGCCATGTAGATTTAAAACGCCATATATAGAGGATTAGCCATTTTAGGTGAGCGGATTTGAAATGGCTACAAATGGGTGGTGCTACCCACTTAACAGGATCATGATTTTTCAACTCATTACACATTTAGGCTTGTGGCAAAGATAACCATGAGAAACCCTAAGTCGAAGGAGAAGCTATTGAAGAATTAACTGAACCTAATTGACATGGGGTGGGAAAAGTATCCATGATGGATTGGAACAATGGATTTACATTTTTGCCCTTCAAAAACATCATAAAGAAACGGCATTTAGTCTTTTTACAGTGTTCATTTGTCATTCTATAATTGTTTAGAGGTATCTTGGTCTTTTCAAAATTTTTACTTGATTGCCTTTGAAAGAAAAAAAACAATTAACCATAGTCTAGAAGCTTTTTTACTATTTAATTTTTTAAGCACAATGTAATGACTTTATTGCCTTTAAAATCAAAATTCTCAAAGCTTGACTACAATGGCTTATTCGTCATTTCACAATGGTTTTTTCATAATACTTATTTGGTCCTAGAGGCAATGTGGTGTTTTAATAAATAAAAAAAAAACAAAAAAATTGATGACACATGCGTCAATCGCTCGCCACATACGAGCGACGCATGTGGCTGACCCTTGTAGTCTAAACCATTGTTCCACCACGTCATTCGATTCGTTTCATTGTCCTCTTCCTAGATGACATGTGTAGTCAACGGATCTCTGATTCAACGTTGACAACCTTTTCTTTTTTTCCTTCTTTTCTCTCTCTTCTTAGAAATCCATGCTTAACCCTTCAAATTTGCAGATCAACCCTTCAAGTTTTTTTTTTGGATTTGGCCCCTCCTTTTTTTATTCCTATTTGTTTTATTTTAACTAATTTCTAAAATTGGATTTTTTTTTCAATTTCATTCTCCTTCAATTTTTTAGTTTGTCAAAATTAATCCTTATTTTTTTATTGTTGTTATTTTATTCAAGATAGTTTTTGAATTTGATTTTTTTTTTAAATTTCACCCTTTATTTTTTTTTTCTTCCATATTTGATACTCATTCTTTTTATTGCTTTATTATTATTATTATTATTTTGCTTCGGTAAATTTTTTAGATTAAGATTTTTTATTTATTTCATATTTCAATGTTAAATTGGTTGAAAATTCAACTTCTTAATTGAGCCCAGATCTATGATTTCATGGATTGTGAATTTAAAAGATCAACTCAGGTTTAAAAGATTCGACTGTGATTGTTTGGTTTTTCATATTATTACATTAGAGTTGCCTTTTTTTTATATTATTAAATTAATTGAACCTATTAAACTCAATTGATCCTAGTCTTGTATTTTTTTTTACTTTTTTAGAAACCCTAGCATTGCTTGAACTTTTTTCTTCAGAAGTTCGACAAGATTTGGCCTGACACGCGACATTGTGCCAACCTCGAATATAAGTTTGCTTGATTCAATTTTTTTTATCCTTTTTTTAAATTTAATTTTTTCCCACTTTCAACCTTTAATATTTGGTTATTATAATTGAGCTTCCTAATTTGTTTCAATATGGGTTCAACAGTTTTATCACGATCTCATATTCCAAATCATAGATTAATGGTTGGCCCGAGCTGATCCAATGTATTGTCATCTCAATATTTTTTGAAAAAAAAATGTCATCCAATATATCAACATTTAAATATTTTAAATGCGTTTCAGCCGGTGTGAATCTATTTTTTGACTTCCTATCATCTTTATATTTTTTTTAAGGTTGAAAAAAAAAAAAAAAAGACCCGACCTACAACGTAGCATGAGTAAAAAAACTAGATGTCTAAGAGCCCTATTGGAACAAACATTACCATGAACTAGCCACAAAAGACATGTGACCACATAAGTGACATCAATGAATCCTCACCTTTTACTAAGGATATTATTGATCTCTTCTTCGATTTTGAATTCATCAAAAAGAGGAGTTCTTTTATCATACAACTCGACTCGTCCACAAAGATCAGGAGCAATTTCCTGGAGGTAGTTAGTAACCTGAGGAAAGAAAGCATACAAAAGTGACATTACATGTTTAAATGCAAAGAAGAAAAAGCTGTAACATGTATAATTAAATTTTCAGAAATTGGCTATATTATAGCATTCCAATAAGATAAAGATAGGAATGATAGTAACTTGATAAAGTACTTTTCCTTCGCAATTGAAGCAAACTGATTAATGTTTCGTTTATCAATTATATGCAAGAGAGTTTTAGCCAACTATAGCTGTTTGGAATTAACTCCACTTCTTAAATTCTCCTAAATATAGCAGTTAGAGAATAGAATATGAAATTAAACGATGGACATATACCTATAAGCCCACAATTAATAAGAATCCTCCTTTGTTGAATATATTTGACCAAACATTTCCACACCAAACATAATGCCAAACTATATCCATGCAAGAACAATCATGAGTGTCCAGGCATTCACCCCTTTCCCCATCAATTAGCAACATAGGGGAAAACAATGCAGAGGCATGAGCAAGAGACTCATAGATTCCTAATTAGTAAGGAAATCGATGGCATACCTCATGATACGTCCTCGGAGAGTCCACCATCATTTTCCTAACCTGGAGATTAAGTATAATAAAGAATAGAATCATTGTGTGAAGTCTTGACACATAGTAAACCGTCATATAGAAGAATACAGGTGCAGGAGTCGCAATAAGCAAGTAAATTACCTTTTCACTAAAATAATCCTGGACAACAGAGAGCGTTTGACCCATTGCCCTGTGCAGTACAACAGGAATGGCCCCCTCCACACCTTCATCTTCAGCAAGAGCAGCAGATTTTGCATGTTCCATTATACTTTTCCAAGTTGAAAGCAAACCTTCCAAGTCCTTCTGCAATTCCTCAAATGAATGACCGGCAGCAACAGTTCTTACAGTTAGACCGAAACCTGGAGGCTGCAAAGTTTTTGCTATAACTTTGAGGCGTGTACGCTCAACTCCAGAAACTTTTTTGGAAACCCCAATTCTATCGCAACGTGTGATCAATATCTTCAATGCAGGGAAAATAGTTCAGGCAAGCAAACAGTACAGTGAGTTCAAAATATGACAGATTTTTTTTTTTTTTTTTTTGGGGTGGGGGGTGAAATAAATAAAAGCATTTAATGATGAAAGGGGGGAGTGAAATAAATAAAAGCACTTAATGACGAATAAATTTCATTGGGAAGGGGGGGGGGGGGGGTTGTGCTAGAACATACCCAGAATCTGCTTCTTAGTTTTGGATAAGCAGTCACTGTTGGGCCTTTTGTACCCAATCCCTCCTTGACAACTTGAACAATAACTTTTGTGCCTTTACGAACTTGGGACCACTTGTTTTCACTAGTTAATGTATGCTTAGCATCCTTTATATCTTGATGAGATACTGGAGGATAGTTAGGTTCTTCTGTTTCAACTGTAGAACGGCTGACAGTGTCATCTTCCAAATGGTGCTCCCTTCCATCGAGGAACTGCTCAAAATCAGCATCCACTTCACCATAATGAACTATACTACCATTAACATTTTCCTTAACTTCTGAAACATCAAAATCATCATCAACTTCATGCTCCTCGTTATCATCATGCAGAAATGGTGCCAAATCACCGTGAAAGACAAATTCTGAAACATCGTCAATGACTTCAACATCATGTGATGTGTGTTCATTTTCGTGGGCAGCAGGATGCTCTTCAAAGGCTTTGAGCACAGAACCATTGACTTCTCCTTTCTTTGTCCTCTGACAAAATGGAGGGAATATGAATGGTTCCCTGTTTTGCTTTATGTCCATAAGGGAAGGTCTTGAGCTCCCAATATTTACAAATGCACCACCCATGTGGGGGACAAGTTTTGTGACCACCCCTATATACACACTATCACAGAGCACGGTGTTTTTAACTGGTTCCAGAAGTAATTCAACCAATTTCTCATCTTCCAATACAGCTATCCTTTGCATTGTACATATTGAAGAACTAATCAGTATGACAGTAGAAACTGAATCATCTTTCAAATTCAGATTGCTCCCATTAGCAGACAACTTGTCTTTCACTTTTATACCCTGATCATTAACCTTGAATTTCTTCAGACCATCTTCCACAGTGTCACTATTTTTTGACGCATCTTGTGTCAATTTGTCCTTAAAGACAACAGAGATAACAGGTGATTGGAGTAACCAGGGTTCCTCGAGAGGTTGGTCTCTTTCATGGAAAACTGAGTTTGGGCAATCATATGTTGCTGTTAGGTAATCCTCATTGTTGGTGCGAGATTTATTGTTGACTTTGAGATCATTCAGGAATGCCTTTGGCTCTTTGAAATCAATCTGAAGGTGTTTTGCAATCACATGTTCATCTGTCAAAGCACTGGAAGCATTTGAGTGTTCAGAAACATGTTAAGGAAGAATCTAGATATACTAGATTGCCAAGATATGGATATTACCTCTGGTTGGAGCACAATTTGAAGGTTCCAATGGTAGATATCTCTCCTCTATCCATGAACCCCATAAATAATCTGGAGACCTCTCAGTATTAAACTTAGTCCATGAATCCCTCACCATAATTTTTCTATCTTCTTTTACAGTAGCGGGTACTGACAAAGAAAATTCAGGTCCGGGTCTCCAAGTGACATTGCATGAAGGCCATGTTTTTTCTCTTACAAAATAATTGTACTTGAAATTTACACCGCAAGGTACCTGCCGAGCACAAAATGGTGATTTAGGGTGATAAGAAGCGAGTGCAGAATTGAGAATTGATGAAGTATCTCGTACCAAACTCAAGTGAAAAAGTAAGGAGCATACTGTCAAGCCGAGCACAAAATGGATCGATATTTTTGTTTTCAGGATACTGTCAACAGTACACACGTATACCAAATTGTCTCAATAAAACTCAATCATAAAAAAGGAGTTAATATTTCGCACTACTATATATGTATGGAATCCACAATAAACACAAGGACAGACTCCTTGTAGTGCTTATAATAAACAAATCACACAACAGATAAAAACAATGAAAAATTTTAAGAGACTTGTTTTTCGTTCAACAAATAAATAAAATTTTGAATACTTGTACAATTAAAATGAACAATCAATAAAATAAATCTGATAAGTAGTTATCTTATCTGGGATTTTAAAGAATTTTCATTTGTCAGCAAATGGGAACGTCCATTCCTCACATCATTATCTTTGATTCAAATTACCGTGACTTGAGCTTCCCACAAGTTTGGATGTGAAATGGGATGCATTAAGATAGCCATTTCCGGATCCCAACAGCCTAATACAACAGGATCCCCGGTAACGTAAAGAAGCTGACCAGGTGCCAAATCAGCTTCTACAGTCCAAACTAGCTCACACAATCCTTCTTGACAAACAGTATTATTTGAATAATTTCCTGAGAAAAATAAATATCACATCAGCCATTCATTTTAACAAGTAGCAGAAAGGATTATGCCCAACAACAATGCCTATAATTGACACTGCATTCACAATAATTCATTGAAATTTGGAGGAAAAAAATAACCTTTCTTTGCAGATATGGCATGGGCGGGTGGGGGAGGAGGAGGATTCTGCGCGATTTTAAAGACAACATTTCTTCGAGACAAGCCATGCCTGCTTCAATTAAAGAGTAAAATGGAAGCTGGTTTTGAAAGTTCCTAAAAAATGAAAATTAATTAGAAGTAACTTACGGTGAAAAATTAAACAAGTGGCATGAGGGCGTGCGTGGGCGGTGGAGGTGGAGGTGGAGGGGTGGCCGAGCCTCCGAGGAGATGTCCATGATTACGATGAAGCTCTCCTCTTGTTTGGTTGCAGTTCAGTGGTGAAGCACAGGCTGTAGGGTTGAAGAAGAAGCAAAGAAGAAGAAGAAGAAGGCATTGAGGCTGATAAGGTGGTTGTAATTTGGGAGTGGCGATTTGGGTTGTTTTGTCATTTAACGGGAAAACTTGAAACTGTGGTCTGCGGATGGATAGAAAATAGAATATAAAGGGCTTTTGTGAATACAGAGGAAGGAAGCTGATGATGGTGATGATAAAATTAGCTTGGCGCCTTGTGTATCACACGTGTTACCATTGTGTACACGAGCGAGACTTTTTGTTTTTTCATCTAATTCAAAAATGCAGTGTTAAAATAGTTATGAACCCAATAGAAGGGTTTAGGTCATGCTTGTTTGCTACGGATTAGATAAAAAAAATTAATATAAAAACATTTTAAAATTATTTTGTTATTAAACATTATATTTACCAAACATATCAAATAACTTACTTTTCAATTTAGTTATATAATAAAAAAATATATAAAATTAAAAAAAAATCAATAAAATAAAACATTAAATGCTGAATTAAAAAAAAAAAAAAACAAGACTAGGTAAGGTTAAGTGTGTCTTTAGAAAAAAAAATGAAAATAATTATTCATTAAACTTCAAAATATATTATATGAATAGAAATTGGGTAAAGTTTTATTTTTTTAATTAATATTGATATAAGAGTTTTTTATAATTTAATTTTTATAATTCCATGAAATTATCTAAGTAGTCTCTAAGTAGTCATTGTAGTATGAAAATTAATTCAATAAAAAAATAATATGAAAATATATTAATCAATATATTGACCACACAAAATGTATGAGCAAAAGACTAATTAAGGCATCATTTAATTATATTTTAACAATTTGAATATAGATTTAATTATTAATTTGGTTATATATATATATATATATATATTAGGTTTTATATTTTTTTCATAGCTTTTCTTTGAGAAAAAAAAAATCTTGTTTAGCTATCTAATGAAATAAAAAAATTGTTTTGAACTTCTTCATCCTTAAATATTTAAATTTTCTTTTATATGTCATTAATTGTTTTTTAATCAAAATATCCCTTGAATCATCAAAAAAAATTATTTTAAAAAAATAAATTATAAATATAAGAAACTTGAAAAACCTATAAAAAATATAAAAAAAACCTAAGTCAAGCCTTCACTGCCTTTTCTCAGCTCAACACAAATCAGTGTATAAAAATAAAATCAAAGAGAGAAAGGAAAAAAAAAAAGACAAGGAAGCTACCTTGGCCTAGGTGCTTAACATGCCTAGGCGCTTGAAACAAATCTCAATATATACGCTTGGACAATATTTTTTTTCTTTTATAAGGGGAGATGATTTACTGTCTACCCCGAATGGTTTTTTCTTTTTTTTTTTAAATAGACGACGATTTATTTAGTTTTCCAGAATTTAACCACTACTATCATGGTTGATAATTCACATTTGATTTTATTTGGCCTAAAAACCCATTTTCACATAAAAACCTTACCTAATATACATCTTTAGAACCTTCAAAAACCCTATAAAACGGTTAAAAATACAAAATTAAATCGGGAAATATTTTTTTTTCTTGACCCCAATTTGTTTTTCTAGGCAAGATTAAGGTCTGAAATAACCATCATCAAACTCCCTTCATTGAATAAAACTCGTTAACACCAAAATCAATTATTTTCAAGGTCAAAATTGGTGTCAACCAATTATTTTCTCTGTCTTCAACGGGAATCCAACAACTTTTTCTCTCATCCTTCATTTACATAGACTAAAATGTAAAAGAAATAAAAATTTTTTTATCAAACTTGAAATTACAAAAATTATAGGGACTATAAAATTCGAAAAAGAAAAGTATGAGAATGAAAAAGAACTTTGTCCCCTTGATTTTACATTGGCCATGGTGTTTCTTCTTGTTTTACAATTTGGTTCCCTTTCTTTTATTTTGTCTTCTCTTGATTTTTTTGACAAATTAGGCATAGAAGGCTTCAATTAGAAAAAAAAAATGTTTCTCTCTCTTAAACCAAAGTTTGGCGACTTTATCTCTCCTCTCTCACATACAAGTAATAAAATATAAAAGAAATGAGTTTTTTGGATTAAATTGAAATTGCAAAAATTATAGGCACTATATAAGGTAGGAAAAGAAAAGTATAAGGATGAAAAAGAACTCCCCCTATTCTTTCCTTGTTTGAAAATGTGGTCCCTTTTCATTGATTTTTTCTTCTCTTAACAATTTTCGATATTGAGCATAAAATATAGCATAAAATGCAACAATTGAAAAAGATTTTGGAGGATCAAATTGAAATTTTTTTTTGATAAATTGCTACAATGTTTTAGCCAGGCATATTTTAGTATATTTGGTAACTAGGTTTTTCATTCGTGTGTGATGTCATGAGGTCTTTTAAAAGAAACTAGTATATTGGCTCGCGCTCCGCAACGAGTCAATATCAATTTTTTAAAAATATAAAAAAAAATATTAAGCATATAGAGAATGTTTTATGCCCCTTCGGTATGGCAGTCATGCCAGACCCAAACAACATGGATCTGCGCGGCAATGTAAGACCCAAGAGCATTGGGTCTGGCGACCATGCCAGACCCAAGAGACCTGGGTCTGAGAGTCATGTCAGATCCAAGAGCGTTGGGTTTGGCAGCCAAGCCAAACCCAATAGACTTGGGTCTGGCGGCTATGGTCTGGACCCATGCTTGGGTCTGGCACCAAAAAACAAAAAAAAAAAAGCTTTGTATATACGAGCATTTTTGTATTTTCACACTGTTTTTTTTTATAATTTTCTATAATCATGAGAGGCATTCATGTTTACTTGAGTCTAATAACAATGTCAAACCCACATTACATGCTAGACCAAAGAGTCTTGGGTCTGGGTTGGTTTTATTGAAAATAAAGGAAATATTATATTAATATAAAAAATAACATGAACACCTGATAATCTAATGATCCAAGGGTTGACGATTATGATAAAAGATTTTGTCACCCCAATAAAGCTACTTTGTAAGAATAAGTTCTCAAATAGGATTAGTAAAAACTTTCTTAGTTATTTTTCAAACTAGAAAGTTTTGAAAACATCAAAGTGGGTGTTTTAAAATTTAAAACTATAGAGACAAAAGAGAGATAATCGAAGAAAACAAAAGGATGGAGAGGTAATTGGGTCAGGCACCACGGGTTCCAGACTTTAATCGCTTGGGTTTACTAGAGCCGAGGACCTTGGATCTGGTAATGGTGCCAGACCCATGATACTTGGATCTGGAAACTCCACAAGACCCAAGTAGTTTGGGTCTGGTGTGGTTTCCAGATCCACTATTAAATAGTTAAAGTACATCTTATAATCAAAAGTGCTTGACCCATGTTTGCTTAGGTCTGAAAAATGTGACTGACCTACTTTTACTTGGGCCTAACAACATGCCAGACCCATGTTACTTGAGTATGACAATCATGTCTGACCTTTTTTTTTTGGTCTAGAATCACGTCTGACCCATGCTTTTTTTCAATGGGCAACATGATTTTCTAGGAGAAGAGAGGGTAAAGAGGGAGGGAGGGAAATTCCCCTTCTAGAGCTCCTTCGTGGGCCTCTTCGACACATGCACCTTGCCACTATGCCTGGGGTGGCAAGGCGCATCGAAAGATGCCCTATAAGGCGGCTTTCGGTTATGTTATAAGGCCTTAGGCACCACCTGAATGATGTGGGTGGCGCCCACCTGCTTGTGCATGCCCAACATGCTTCAACCATTACACAACTCCAACTACTTTAGCATGTATTTGAACTATTTCAAAGAAAATGAAAAGACGGAGAAGCTCCCAACTGTATGCTTAGCAAGTTTCTTTTGGCAAGGATAATTTCGTCATTACATTGCTCCAATCCACAGTAATCCATGTCTAGGTGAGCAATAAAAGGGTGAATAGTATAACCAATAGGAGTTTTAGTTTTCTTGGTAATTATCAAATGTTTTGTAATTATAATAGATATTCATAAAATAAAAAAATCCAATGATTTAAACGATGGAAAAGTTTGGAAGCCTTGCAACTATGATAGAAAGCCATTTCCCACCTGGGGCTCCTTAGCTTTTCTTTTGAATCAAAATAAGGTTGTGACTCTTGTATTTTAGTTAATTGGCTGGCACTTACACGAGAGCTTTGTTTCCTTCTTTGGCGTCTAGCAAAGCTTTGACTTTGCTTCCTTCTCTCGCACTTGCGTGTGAGAAGACTTGCGTCTCCTTTGATATTTTTGGTTTAACCATGTTTAAAAAAATTAACTTTTTTTAGTTTTAACTTAATTTTTTTTTATGTTTTTAAATAGTTTTGATAAGCTGATATCAAAAATAAATTTTAAAAAATAAAAAATATATTATTTTGATGAATTTTCAATAGAAAAATACGTTGAAAAACAATATCTACCACACTTTCCAACAGAAGCTTAAAGTCCTTTCAAATAAGTTAAAAAAAGCTTTCAAAAATAAAAAGATGTTATCTAAAAGAAATCTTGCATATTGGGTACAACTGACATGTGATTAGAGATAAGCAATCATATCATGCCATAAAAGACTTGTACATTTATAAAGAGAAAGAATAGATGTTCATGGATAGGTAGACATTCCATTGATTCTAAGTTTTAGGGTCGAAAAAGCTCATCGATCCAAATGAATCATTTGAGAAATTTATATAAAGAGTTTATACTTAAAAAAAAAGCAAAATAGACAGTTTATTCTTATTAATACCTATGAACAATTTTTTTTAAAAAACAATTATGCATATTAGTGCATATATAATTATTCATAAAACACTTTTTAATATTGACATAAAAAGGTTTGATTTTATTTAAAAAAATTAGTATAATTGGATAATTTTTCAAAAGGAAATTACCCTGACTCTCTTAATATTTAAACGTTATAACACTTTTCCTTCATCTTTTCAAAAATTACACTTTAGATCCTATTATTTATATAATTGACAAAACTTTACATACAAAGTTAGACATGCGCAAAATTATTAAACGAAAAGGTTCATCAATATTATAGAAATGCCATTATAATTGATTTAATATCTAAAATATCCTTATAAATGAAATATTATAGATTTACAATTTCTCTCTAGGTATTTTATTAAATGCTACAAATATATCAATGTTTGTCAATCTACATTTTCACCAAAACTAAGCTTATCCAATTCTCTTACAAGCTTATCCAATTCTCTTGCAACCAAAAGCATGCATGCATACCTAGGTAGAAAGTAGAACTTTCCTAGTTTTGATTTGTAAATTTCCATATTTCTCCTATAGAAGATAATTTCAAAGTGCACATGTAACATCCCTAATTTTTCTACATTTTTTTTATGATATATTGAAAATTTTCAGGTAATTTTTTTTGTGATATACAGGTTCCACCAAAATTTCTACCAAAATTTCGGCAGAGTTTCCCCTATACTGGTAGGTCCTAAGTTATCGACATATACCCTGTTTACACTTCTAATATCTCACATCTCATAACTCAAAATCACAACCCAATCATCCTGGGTCTCCACCCAACTCATTATCATCAACACAACACATCTTATTCAATAACATCATATAATATAGTTCAAATGAAAGATTCAATTTCAACTATAAATATGCATGGTCAAATAGGTACTAAGAGTTTAAACCATTAGAGTAAAGGCATACATTCAAATTTATGGATTAATATTACATCTCAAGTTTTATAATTTACATAGTCAAAAGCAAAAGATATCTAAACTAGCATTACCCTTGACGCGACCCTGATGGACCTGAAAATAGAAATTAACATATACACATAAATATAACAGATAGTAATAAACAATAACAATGGCAGACAATAATCTCTACGAAATTTCTTTTGATATATAAAATTAGGCATAAAACTCTTTTACAACATATATTTTCTATCTATTACCAATATCCATCTAATATCCTATCTCATTTACCAAGAATAATTCCATCTTGGAAATCTCAACACAACTCAACGGTTTGTGAACACCATCTCTTTATAAATCAATTCTCACTTGATACCAAGATATTCCTCTCTTGGTATTATTAGCTTATCTCATTTTTTTGGAATAACTAATCAATATTTTTCCTTTTTTGAATCTGTTACTAAAAGGTAATCGCTGAAACTAATAAATCTCATTAGTATCATTAGTTTTCTAATATTGGACTCGACTAATCAATTTAAGAAATACCAGCACCGATGAAACTTCATCGATACCATTAGCAATCCAAACCTAGATGGCTAATCAATGCCATTTGATTCTTCCATTTGTACCAAACCCTTTTATTTTTCTTATTAACATCATATGCATTGTAACCACGGTTGCCGAGTATCATTTGCACACAATCTTAGTTATCGACACTACGGTCACTAAACATCCTTCACATAACCTTGGTCACCCTCATCATAGTGCCAAGTATCAATTTATGCTCTTAGCCACCGTCATTACGGTGTTAGGTATCATTGTAATGTATCCTTAGCCACCAATACTATGGTAACCAATTATCTATCAATTCCCCTCCAATCTCCAAGTCATTGTGTCTACCCAATAACCACATTAATTAATTTACTCAATATGTTAATCATATATTAATTATTTTACTTATAACATTTAAAATTTACTATTTCTAACTTCAATCAATTAATTCACATAATCTTTTCAAAACTTAACTATCCAGCTAACTCATCTCGATTGCCAATAATTCTGGTAATTTCATATAATTACCCACACTTTTGGTTAACTTTCTACGGTTACCAATACATCCGGTAATTCCATACGAATTAATCAGCTTTCAACTAACTTCTTTTGTTAGTCAATCAATCCTGTAATTCTATATGAATTACCCCATATCTAGTTAACTTTCTTGTTAACCAATAAACCCGGTAATTCTCTTAATTGTCCAAGAAATCCGACTAACCCATCTTGGTTGCCAAAGTCAATCCGGTAATTCCATACGAATTACCCAACATCCAGCTAAGCTCTCTTGTTAGCCAATCAATCC
>Ga0325410_1004113_pt1 | contig 16316 bp, 7 predicted proteins | sample PopdelMetagenome_16_FD_206182 | JGI IMG/M metagenome (GOLD analysis project Ga0325410, IMG submission 206182) | Populus deltoides microbial communities from Bellville, Georgia, United States - Xylem-PdIQD-R3 | ecosystem: Host-associated > Plants > Phyllosphere > Stem > Wood/Secondary xylem...
GTTTTTATTCATTTGGCATCTCTACGTGGTGCTAGATTCATCTCAACAAGTTATTTTATACTATGTACTTTTTTCTTGAAATCATCACCTCTCTGAATTTGAACCTTGAGCGGCAGTAACTTCTTCCCTTCAAATTTAAGCTAACCATGCAAGGATTCTCAATCAAATCCTGAATTATCTTTTTGTGCCAATCAAGTTCATAAATAATCAAAAAGTTGTTAATTGAGTCCTTTCCATGACAACGGATTTGGGTGTTTGGTATCATTCCATTCAAGATTATCTGAAAAAAGCAATTCAAAGAATCTCTAATGTAAGCTACGAATGTAATTCTCTTTTAAAATTAAAATGGCGGCCATTTGAGATGCCAAGGCATTCATTTTTTATATATATAAATAACCCAATCTTTTATATTAAATTCTCTTAATACAAAAAAAAAAAAAAAAAAACTAAGAGCCCTCAGTGACTTCTAAGTGAAATTATTGTGGATTGTAGCAGTCTTTCTTAGAGGATGCTTTGCTTCTCGGTGATTTCTTCATGCAAGATGAGCGTTGTTCCACTCTTACATCTCGGCTGTAAGGCTTGCTGATATTTTTTTAAAAGGCTTTGACTACTTCAAGTTTGTCTTTAGGTGTGCAGATGGCTATGTTCAGGAGGATTATCGTTTGAAGGTCGTGGAGCTAGTGGGTTTGATTGGATTTTAGCTCGGCTAGGGTGGTTTGGTTGTTGTTGGTCGATGGGTGTGTTATGGGCCTTCTCCTTCCATAGTTAGTGGGGTGTGTCCGGATTTTACATTAAATGCACATCCTATTGCAATGTACCTGGTTGTTTGATCTTAATTGGAAGAGTAGATGCTGGTACTCTTGAATTTGATGTTTGACTGCTTAAGAGCGACATTCTTAGGTATTAACCAAATGGCCAGTACTCTTGGATTTGATGTTTGACTGTTTAAGAGCGACATTCTTGGGTATTAACCAAATGGCCAGAAATCCAAAGAGATTGGTCACGTATTGTCGAATGTTTCTTTTTTTTCTTCCTTAGATATTTTAATATGCTCTCTTATTTGATAAGCTAATAATTGAAGAAATTCATTATGTAACCTTTCTTATAAGATGTTTGCACAGTTGAATTCCTGAAAACACTCATTTTATGTTGTCATTTTTTGGTATGGCTCACTTCTGATTTTAAGTGTCGCTCGGTTGAAGATGTTGATTTAATTATTTGTGATGAGATACATGACATGGACAAAGATCCAATATGTTATGATGTTGTTTCACGGTTTATGATCTATGGCCCATGTGGTTTACAAACCCAAATGGTAAATGCATGAAGAAAGGAAAGTGTTCAAAGTGTTTCCCAAAGAAAATCAAAAGTCAAACAATCTTTGATGATAATGGTTTGTTTATTATAGAAGAAAAGAACAACGTGGAAAATCTATTATTAAAGATGGGATTGAATTAAACAACAGTCATGTTGTTCTATACAGCATAGAGTTATTATTATGATACAATGCTCATATAAACATTAAGATCTATTGTCAATCAATATTCATTAAATATCTTTTGAAGTATGTTAGCAAAAGATCTGATAGATATAGGATGTCTATTGAAAAAGATAACAATGATGAGATTAAAACATATCTTAATTGTAGATTCATATATCCATACAAAGCTGTTTGGAGTTGTCTCCAATTCCTATTCATTCAAAATCTCCTTCTGTCGAGCGACTTCAAGTTCATTTACCGCAACATTAGAATATTGTCTTTTCAAGGAGTCAACCACTACCCTCAGTTTTAAAAAGGCCAGGTGTTGATAAAACAATACTTACACAATAGTTTGCACGAGAATGAATTGATGTCGACGGGCATAATATTTATTACTCTAAATTTCCAAATAGTATGTTTGACATGTTGGTAAAAAAAATGGGTACCTAGATTAAAAGGGTTTTTGCCTTGTCCATGTCACATATGTCTACCTTGCTGTTAGAGAGTTATATTTTGTTAGGTTACTTTTAAACCATGTCAAAGGAGCTTTAAGCTTTAAAGACTTGAGAAAGGTTTCTGGAGTTATTTATCTAACATTTCAGCTTGCTTACAAGACCTTGAGCGTTTTGGGTGATGATAAGAATGGGCTGAGGCTTTTTATGAAGCTATTACAAGTGTCACATCTCCATAACTCAACTTTTTGTTAACATCATTTTTTTTTTTGGTGAAGTTGTCAATCCAATAGCTTTATTCCTTGAATGTTTGCATTTAATGCATGATGATATCATATACCATCTTAGATTAACCTTCAGCATGCCAAATCTATGATTATCATAAGCTGAGTTGCGAAACTATATTTTGTATGAGCTCGAGTTGCTTTTTAATGTTGTTGCCACCTATTTTGAGAAACATGATCTTCTAATTTCAGATGGGAGTTTGTTGTCTAAAGTAAAAAACAAACTTAACTAAATTATAATATCGCTGATTTGACATGTCAGCATTCATCTGCTCTTTCGATACTTAACCGGTGCTAGAAAAATATCTATGAATATGTTGTTAAATATGTTCTCGATAAATCCCATACATTGATATTTGTCCATAGCCATAATGCCAGAAATTTTTTTTGTGGCATACAATAATTAATAAAATAAGGTCTGAAGGTTTAACAGTGTTTGTTGTTGCCTCATCCGGGATTGCTTCACTTTTGCTATTGAGTGGGAAAACTGCTCATTCAAGGTTTAATATCCATCTTCTAGTTACTGATGACTCATTAAATGGATAAAGAAAAACACTTATCTTTCATACTTGTTTGAAATGATAGCTTTTGTCGTTTGGGATGAGACTTCGATGAATAATAGATGTTGCTTCGAGACATGGGACCATTCGTTACGAGTTGTTTTAGAAAATGGTCGTGACTCTAAGCAAGAAAAACCATTTATAGGGAAATCAATCTTATTAAGAGGGATTTCATGCAAATTTCACCTGTTGTTCCTACAGGAACAAGGGAAAAGATTGTCTATGCATCTCTTAGTAGCTTGGCTTTATGGCCTAAGTTCAAAACCCTCTTAAAAAGAACATGTGCCTTTCATTCGATGGCCTTGATGACAATAAAAAAAAAACTTTGTGAATTTGCTAAGTGGATTCTTTCAATTAGGAATGGAGAATATCTGACCTCACATTCTTAAATGATTGCAATGCATCTCTGGTTAAAATCCCATCAGATCTATTGTTAAATGTTGGGTTGGATCTAATTACAACCATTGTCTAAACAATTTATCCTTGCATTGGTGAAACCAATATTGATACAAATTATTTTAAGAAAAAAGGTAATCATCACTCCGAAGAATGTTACAGTTACTTAGATAAACAATTTTTTCCTTCATAGTTCATTAGGGGTCAAATGTCTTTACCTAAGCACTGATATTGTCTGCAAGTCTTTTGGCAATATCAATAATGTTAATTTATCATACCCTGTTAAGTTTATCAGTTAACTCGAGTTTAATGATGTGCCTTCATATGCCTTTTCTTTGAAAATAGGGACACCAATCATGTTATTACGTAACATAAATCTATCAGCTAGTCTATGTAATGGAATAAAACTCAATGTTACACAACTTGCTGAGAGAGTGTACAAATTATAATAGCATCTAATATTGGAAGTCATGTTTTCATCCCAAGAATTGTCTTTCATATAAATGAAGGAAGGTGCCGATTCACAATTAGACAGACAATTTCCTATTAGACCATGCTATGGTATGATAATAAACAAAATCCAGGGGCAATCATTGAAAGTCATCGGCTTTTTTCTCAAAGAACAAGCTTTCAATCATGGCCAATTAGATGTCGCTTTCTCACAAGTTACGTTAAATAATAGGCTCAAAATAATCACATATGACAACAAGGAAAAACCTTTTAATTATATGAAGAATATTGTCTATAAAGATGTCATAGGATCTATATCTAGAGAATTATTGTTTTAAATTGTAGAGGTCAAATGCAGTCATTGAACAATGCCTTCTAAGGAATTGCTTTCTCTTTTCAATGACCCTTCTAAAGTGTCAAGAGCCTTTTTTCCTTTATTTGTTAACTTTTACCTATTCTCTTTTAGTTTTCTTTCCACCTTCGCTATTTTCTTATTTGTTCAATTACATTATGTGTTACTAAATCAGATTCTTCTTATATGTGTTGTGCCTCTCATTTATATGAAAAAGTGCATAGCATCTAACCAACTATATTATATTTTCGTAGAGCCATGGCTATTCCAATTCAAAACATCAAGAAGTTCCTCTTTTCTCTATTAATGTGTGCTCAAGTCTGTCGTCTGTGGGTAGCAAAATTTGATGGCCAGCATAATAGCTTTAATTGTGTTTTATTGATAATCAGGTTAGGTTTTCCTTGTTATCACCAATCTATTAACAATTTATTCTTAAAAAAAAAAAAACTAAATTCTATATGATATTATTTCTTATAGCATTCATGTCTTCATCATTACATATTAGTTTAGTCATTGTTTTATTCTTTTGATGATTTTTATACTTCTTTGCTTATACCTTTTTTTCTGCTTATAAAAAAAACATGGCAACTTACCTTACAAATTGTCATTTCATTAATACACTATTTTTAATTTTATTTTACAGTTGCATATTTTTTCCTTTTAAATGACATTTCTTTTTGTTTTTTAATATAGGGCAAAGCAATTCAAGAATCGACAAAAGCAAGGGATATTCCATTTTTCAATTTCATTGCTGAGGATGAACATTATGAAATAAAAGGCTTTTACACCTACGAGAATAGATCAAGAAACCTGGTGCTTCCAAACAATGTTGTCATTGACTTGAAATCTAACATAATAATTTATGTCATTTCTCCTTTTGTACCATTAGTGTTGAGGTTTAGTACGGTTGACTTTGTGCATATTCTATCTAAAATAAAGAGATCAAGGATTCTCATAGTTTCTTACAAACACTTTTAGTTATTTTCCTCTTATAGTTGACTCAGTGTTTCATATAAAAAACCATCTTAACACTTATGCCTTTTATTATTTTTAAGATGTGCTTAGGAGGCTTAAAGCAGTACAACCACTACAGCAAATCTTGGTTCATGGTTAAAATCTTGAAAATAAAAAAAGGTCACCCTATAAAATACACGGTTAGTTTTTACTGCCCATCAACTTTATGGAATACGTATTTCATTGCATAATAAATCTTTTCTAATATATTCCAAGGGTGATGACATATGTATTACTCTTTAGAGCAACTATGTTTGGAGCTTTGATATTATTGCTTTACAGGAGCTCTCGTCTTCTGCCATTGTTGTTTTTGCAAGGTTTCGTGTCTCTAAACTTCTAGGTCAACCCTTTCACCTCCAAGGCGTCAACTTACATTATCAATTTTTCTATTTGATTAATAACCTTTCTTCTTCTTCTTTTTCCTTTTTTTTTTAGCTCAACCATTTTGTTTTTTTCCTTTTTCATACTCTAAATAGGTCAACCAAACTTGAATAACATTGTTGTTTCACTTTGGTACTTTAAACCTATATGCTTAAATTGTTAGTATACACGTATTAGTGTGTCTTCCTTTCCTTATTCAGTCTTTTTTTAGCACATATATTTCTTTTTTATGTTAACTTTTTTTTTTTCTCATGTTATGCCCCAGTTTTAAACAGCTCCCTGTTAAGATTTATCAGTTGCCATCATCTTCAAATGTTGTATTGTCGATTAAAGACCAAATTAATGAAAATAGGAATACAATTAGAGAGATTCTAGACATGAATCCTTATGAACAAAAGGTTTACTTTTGTTATTTTCATTCAAATACTTTATATTATCTTTTTGCTTATTCTTATAAGCATTCTAAGAGATTCTATTCGAAACCTCAGCCTTTGCACTTTGACTATAGTGTTTCTCCCTTAATCATCATGCAATATTTAACTTTTTATTTTTTCCAGGACACAAGATTCAGATGTGGGCATCCATTGCTGATTTTGATTTTTCTAAGGGTGGTGGTATCCAACTTGTCCAAAATGCAACAAAAAACTTAGTAAAACTAGAAAAATTACAAATACATCGACCACGACTTCATACCTCTTTGTCGATTCCATAGTGTAGTGCATTACACATTAATAGATGATTTAAAAAAATTAACTTTGTCATCAATGCTTTTTTGTTGTTACTTTAATTTCCCAAATGTTCACATAAATTTCGACTAGAATGTGTCATGGCTAGTAGAGAAGATGTTACTAGCTTCTTTTTTGTTGTGAAAGCTACTAAGAACTTCTTTGGTTCGTCTACACATCATTATATGTATGAAAAAAAAGTTTAGCAATCCTTTTATCATCATGCCTTTAATGAGATTGTTAAGCTCAGTAAGAGCTTTATTTTTCAGCTTAGATTCAGTGCCTTCAGACCTGGTAGCAATCGATGTGACATGATCATATATAAAATCTTTGATGATGTCCTTTAAAATGAGCTTGATGAGTAATCTTAGCAGTCGAGAACATCTGCAACATCTGATGTGGTTGTTGCTCCATCCTCAACATCACCACCTTCACACAACCCTTTCATTTTAGCAAACATTGTGCCTTAACACCCAATAACCATTGCATCTGCTGACACACCCACAATAACAATACCAACAAACTTCCCTGCTGAAACAAAAAGAAAATTAGAGTTTGACAATGAGAACACCATTAAAGCAAGCCTATATTTCCCTCTTTTTTTTAATGTTTTGTTCCTAATAACCCATGAAACCATGTGATCTCTGTGTAAGCAGAAGACATAATGTGATATTCAGACTTAGTGGAGGACTTGGAAACTATGTTTTGCTTCTTACTCTTCCAAGAAATGAATGCATTGCCTAAAAACATGCACAAGCCAGTAACAGAGTGACAAGTATCCACACATCTGGCCTAGTTAGCATCACTATACCCCACCAATTGTAAGGAAGATTCCTTAGAAAAAATAACCCGCATGTAGACGTGCCTTTTAGATATCGGATAATGCAACGAATAGCGGCCAAGTGAAGGTGTTGAGGGGCCTAAAAAATTGACTAACCTACTGGACAATAAAATAAATGTTAGAACGAGTAATCGTCAAGTAGTTCAAACTCCCAATAAGTTGTCGATACAAGGATGGATCTGATAGAAGGTCATCTTCCTCCTAACGAAGTTTAAGATTTACCTTCATTGAAGTAAGAACATAATTACTCAATTGAAGGCCAACTAATGAAATCACTTCATCTATGTATTTGTGCTGGTGTAACAATGTACCAGTTAGAGTAAGTTACACCTCAAGACCAACTGCAAGGGACCTAAAATCTTTCATTTGAAAAAAAGCCTTGAGATGTTGTTGTAATTGCTTAATTAATGCAGTATCAAAGCTAGTAATCACAATGCCATCAATATATACTAAAAGCAATACAATTCCTGCAGAAGTCTTAACAAGAAACATAGAGGAATCAAACTGACTCCGAGTAAAGTGAAAAGCAAGTAGAGTATAGTGAAATTTATCAAACCATGCATGCGAAGCTTGTTTCAGCCCATACAAAGATCTAGGAGTGTGCAAAAAAACTGGAAAACTGAAAAAAAAATTGACCAAAAAAACCGAACCGAGAAAAAAAATCGATTAAACTGATTAAAATAGTTAGAAAAAATCTCGGTTTGGTTTGGTTTTTAGTTTTGTAATGCAAGAACTGGTTAACCCGAACCGGTTCAAAAAAAGGTACTATAAATAGAGAAAAGACCCCCCAATAACCCTAGCCACCAAGCCCCCTCTCGACTCTCCCTCTTTCTCTCCCTCTCCCTCCCCCTAAACTTAGAAGCAGCCCCCTCTCGCCTCTTGATCCTAGGATGAATCCGAGTGTAGAGGATCTTGCTAAGCTTGAGTGCAAGAGGATGTTGATCTTTGTAGTTGAGAAAGATTATTTGACTGTTACAGGCTTGCAACTAAGAATTATTATGAGAATTTGAAAAGGAGTGGATGGAAGGGAACTGTTGAACTTGTCAAGAATGAAAAGGAAGATCACTGCTTCTATTTGTTTGATCTCGATGGTGACAAGGCTCAGAAAATGAGGCATAAGTTTGTTTCGTTTCTCAAACAAGACCAGTTTAATCTCAAACAAGATCTTGCTAAGTTTGTTTTGTTTGATGGTGACAAGGCTCAGGAAATGAGGCATAGGTTTTCTCGGTTTTTTGAAATCAAGAACCGAACCGAAACCGGTCGGTTTGACTCGGTTTTGGTTTTTTTAAAAAAACTGGTTTGGTTGTTTTTTATAGGTAAAAACCGAACCGAACCGAAAATGATCACCCCTACAAAGATCGGTGTAGCTGACAAACCTCTGAGGAAGGTGTGGTAAACATGTCGGGAAGTGGAGACATAAATATCTTCCTTCAAATCCTCATGTAGAAAAGCATCTTCACGACCATTTACCGGGGTTTAATTAAAAATATATGCTCACAGCTAATTTGGCATAAATTATATGTCTTTGGGTTATTTAAAATGTTACTTTTCATAGTTTAGTTCTAAAACAGAACATTATGCCTATGAAATCATTTTGACATCAATTTAAGTCACAATTTAGTTTTTGTTCCAAGTTGAGTCATGATTAACAAGTAGAAATCATGTGTCTTTAAGTCATATGTCAAAAGTTGCTTTTTGTAATTCATTTCTAGAAGAATTTATTATATTGATGAATTTGTTTGACAAAACTTTTGTGAACAACCTTCTTTTAGAGCCATAATTTAGATTTTCTTCAAATTTAGTCATGGTTAGTGAGTAGAAATCATTTTGACAACAACAATGTTGTAAACATATTCTTTGAGTCACAATTTAGTTTTTGTTCCAAATTGAGACATGATCAATGAGTAGAAATCATGTGTCTTTGAGTCATATGTCAAAAGTTGCTTTTCGTAATTCATTTCTAGGAGAATATATTATACTGATGAAATTTTTCTGACAAAACTGTTTTTACGCAAATGTAGTCAAAATATTTTTCAAGTTCAATGAGTAAAAATCTTGTTTATTCACTCTTCATCTTCCACTCAAATGATGTCAAATTGTACTATAGGTTTTTTGTTTTCTTACATAATAAGTATAGAATAAACTATCTATATTTGTCAAAAAGGACACGGTAAGTTACTTAAAAGAAGTTGCATCAAACAGGCTCCTAGATCGTGAGGGAAAAGGTTTCATACCATGAAAGAACAGGCATATAGAATGTTTTGTCTTTTAGCATGTGCTTTAAATCTTCAAACTATCTTTTTGGTTGAGATGAATCAGGTTTTTTGAGTTTGAATGTGCTGTATACACATGTTGCTTCTATAACCCATCATGTTTTCTCTTTAGCGTATTATGATGGCTTAATCAAGATGCTTTCTGATCATATTTAATCATTTACTTCCATGCACATATGAAGAGCAAATTGGACAAATAACTAAGAAATGATATTGAAAGTCAACTACTCAGACCTAAAGTTTCACATTTCAGAACTTGCCTGGTTCATTGCTCAGGAGTTAGGTGAATGCAATGCAGGTTATATTGCAGCATTATATATATATATATATATATATATATATATAGGGGGCTCGGGTTTTTTTATTGTAGCACTAGACATAGATTATTATTGGTTGCTATAGTAAAATCACCATTTTACCTCTCCACTAAAAAAATCAACATTTTACTTTGGGGGTAAAGTTTTCTTTTCATGGGGACTCATTGGTCATTGTTGATTTGGGAAAGGCAAAATGATCTTATCGTATAAAAATAAATAGTAAAATAATTATATTACCCTTTAAAAATTACAAGTATGGAAGGGTTTTTTTGTCATTTTCTTTTTCGAGAAATGGTGTAATTGCTTCAATGCCCTTCAAATTAAAAATTTTAAAGATATCATTTAGGGGTTATTTGGACTTTTTGTGGTTTTTTTTTTTGTTATATACAATGTGAATGAGGATTAGTTTAGTCTTTTTAGCAATATAAAAAATAATAAAAAGTGACTTGTGCATGTAGAGGGTCATTGTGTTCAAGTGGTGTTTGTGCATTCCTACGGCGGCCAAAATTGTCCGACCTTCATGTCAATAGAACCGCCGAATGGAGGTGCTTCCAATGAGGTGGTGTGTGTGTTGTGATTCACCACAGTTAAATTTTTTTCCCCCTTTTTCTCTCTCTCTCATGGCCTTTAGATTCACGCTTGTCAAACAAAAAATAAAAATACAGTAGCCAAAATTGCCTGACCTTCATGTCAATAAAACTGCCAAGTTGAGACGCTTCCAATGGGGTGGCGTGTGTGTTGTGATTCGCCACAATTAAATTTTTGCCCCCCTTTTTTTCTCTCTCACGGTCTCTAGTTCGCGCTAGTCAAACAAAAAATAAAAATTGTCCTTCTATTTTATTTTTATTTCAATTATAGTTCTTATTTTTTTAATTAATATTTGATTATTTTATATTTATTTAATTTATTTTTCTTTTCAGTTTTATCTATTGAATTTAATTTGATTTTTATATCAGATTTGCTCTTTATCCTTTTAATTGCTATTTTTTTTCAATTTAATCCTCTAAAATTTAATTTAATTTTATTTTATTTTTATATTAGATTTGATCCTAGTTTTTTAAATTACTATTTTTTATATCATTTTCTTAATTGACTTTTATTTTTTAATTTCATTCCTCATCATTTTATTTATTTTTATTTGGTCCTTATTCTTTTATTTTTTTTATTTTCATTCTTTTTTTATTTCATCCTTTAATATTTGATTGGTTTTGAGTTTGAATTGTGGAATTTTTTCATGCAGTGATCCAAGTCTCATAATCCAGATCATAAGTGTGAAGTGTTAACATGTATTGATATCGGTCTCTTTTTTTTATTTTATTTTCAATTTCATCCTTCAACATTAAATTTATTTAAAATTGAGCTATTTTTTTCTTTAATTTGTTTCCTATGAAGATAGTTCAACCTTATGACCCGAGTCACAAATTTATCTTGGTAACTTGAATTTACCGGGCTAGTGTGCCTGCGCCACCTTTTTTTTATCATATTTTATTTTTTCTTTCCTATTTTATCCTTCGAGTTTAGTTTTTTACTTTTTTTTTCTTTTTTAAATAAAATTAAGGCAAGTCTTTTGCATTTTTATATTAGAATATTATTTGATTTGGTGTATAGCCTATTTGTTATTTTTAAAAACTTTTTAAACTTGGTGTATTTTCAGCTCCTTGAGATTAAAAAAATTATTTTTATAGGTTTTTTTTTCTTTAGACAAGAAATTATTATCAAACTTTCAAAGCTTTTTTTTTTCATATATGTGTACCAGCCCTTTTTTTTGGTGTCTAGATGAAAAATAATTTTTAAGATAAAAAAAATTATTAGATCCAAGAAGAATCTCATCGCGGGTTTAATTGATCCAGTTAACTCAAGATTTGTTTTTTAGATTAATTTTTTTAAAACTCAATATGCATAATTATTAGCTTTTTTTGTTTTTTTGTTTTTTTATTTTTTTTGTTGTAAAAATAAAAGTGTTGTATAAGCTTGTATGCTCATTTCTTTTGCTGGAAAAAAAAATGTTTGCTATAAAAAAACCATGTTGGATAAGCCATTACATTTCTTTTCTAAAAAAAATTATTTCTCCGACCAATGGCAAAGCACGGGCAGTTGGCTAGTTTGATCTAAATGCAAATCAAAGTGGTGTTCATAATCATCTTCTCGATCAGGTAAAAGATGTCAAAATTAAAGCTACTTCCTAATTCATACTGGCTATGATGAAGTATACTTTGGGAAGCCAATAATTGTAAATGCATGATTTCAGGTCCATTTACTCAATTTTACTGATCAAAAAGGAAATGATTCATTCATCAGATGGGCTGTAGTCCCTTCAGGATCTGCCGACTGCATTTCTGATGTCGCTGCTCTCGGAAGTTTGTTTTTGGAAGTTATCGTTTAATTAACTGGAACATCAAGGCCCCAGCATAACGGTAGGTAGCTTTTTACTTTATCGAAATCAGCCCCAGTTCATTATGGTTTTCGTTTCTTTTCCTCGACGTTTTTATTTATTAACTGGGTTCATCCTTGTATAAACAATTACTTCATGATTACAGAAGATGAATATATAATCAGTTGAAGGTTATGGCTCTTTTCCTCATTAAAAAATAAAATACAAAAGAAGAAGAAAAGAAGAAAAGTTGTGTCCTCTTGGTATGGTTTCATGCCTTTTTAGGCCTTACTGGGCTTTGATACGGTTCATGCCTCGTGGTATTCTGTGAACAGTGTGATCTCATCGTGTTACGCAGGAGATGGTGCGTGGCAGCAACATTTTTTGCAGTGGTTCTAGCCATTGTTGTTGCTTGTAGTTTCGGATTATCAGCTCTTGGAATATGGTTTATTTGGAGACACTGACAACATACAATTAAGGCATACAAACAAGCTGATGCAGTGGTTTCGGAGCAAAGAACTATAGTCATTGTAGGCTTCTCGATGGTCAATGCATTGTTTTTTTTAATGCTGGTGTGTAAGATTTGGCCTTTTCTTTTTCTTTTTTTTTTTACTCGGAGAAGCTGTAAATCCTGCTACCCGTGCGACCGAATTGGATTTTGTCCATTGACACAAATTGCCCTTTCAAATGCTTTATTGTGTTGTGCAGCACAGACAGTTGTGCAAAGAAAAGTAGCTCGGCGCCAATATTTTGTATTTTAGCACATGTGAATCACTCAGAACCTGTTCGATAAAGCCATCAGAGAGAACTTTTTCCATGCTTGTTTTCTTTTTATTTCATGTATTTTTTTTTTTTAGTAAGCCTCTCTAGCTTTGAATTATTCACGTAAATGGTAAAAAAATCATCTCAATCTAATATTAAGTTGTTAGGTAGAATCTCAAGATGTAATTTATATTATTTTTTAATATATTATCTTAAATAAAAGCTATTTGGTCTTAAAACTTGCACAAACTTATACTACCTTATACTTAATTTTTATCTAATAAATAAAGATGATGAGATTCGAACTTGTGATCGTTTTATTATTAAAATTTTGATATTATGTTAAAGAATTATTTTAATCTAATAATTTAAATTATTATATAAAATTTTAAAATATAATTTATATTATTTCTCATAATACACGTAAACACGAAAGTTTCAAGCTTGGTGCAGTGGCTAATTATTCCTCAACTTTGTGCTGAACGCGTTATGGACCGAGTGGGTCAAAACATAAATAGTTGGACCATGCAAAGATCAGAGCGACCAGGTCCTTTGGGAATTTAAATAGGAGTAACAACAAGCATGCCTCAATTTGAAATTGTTACAAACTGTGAAGTTGACATTCCGAGGAGTTTCCCCCTATCTTCCTGTGCTGGAATGAGAGCCACGTGTTGCTTGGTCAAGCAGGTTCTAGGAGGCATAAAGTCCAAAAAGGCCTTCCGGGTGTAAAATGCCTAGGAATCACGCACCGAGTAAAACTAATTACACTATAAAAACTCTTTTCCAACTTTTAGAGGGCACGTCATGTGTCATGTCAACCTTCTGTGTGCAACTGGTCAGGTTAGGTATATTTTTTAAAATATTTTTTATTTAAAAATATATTAAATTAATATTTTAAGTTCGGTACAATAATTACAAGGCAAAAGGAAAAGGAAAAGGAAAAGTAATAGATGATTCATAGATTACTTCTCATGCGATTTGACCCTGTGAGTTTGTGTGCACAGAAGGAGAATAATAAATAAAATAAAGTCTTCCAACGACTTCTTTGCAACGGTCGGCTGCTAACAAATTTCATAACTAATTTTTTTTATTATTTATTAGTATGGAGAATAATATTTTGATTAATTTGAATGTATTTTAATTAATTTTATAAATTTTAAAATTAATAACTATATAAATTTTTAATAATTTTAAAATTTACGAGACTCAAACTAATAATTTTTAAAAAAATAAATCTAAAACTTAATCAGTTAAGAAAGAAATACATATATAATGACTACCATAACCCTCCTCTACTATAATATTATTTTTTTTCATATTAAAAAAAGAAGAATGTATGGATAAAAAAACGATTGAATTTCTTATATTTACATAAGATCACGAGTTGGAATATTTAAATTTAGAAAAATATTCTTTATTTTTATAATGAATTAATCATAATTATGAGAACATGAATCCTTATTCTGTTAACTACTCGCTCTTACCCTTTTAACCTCGTTTTTAAACCTCACGCAAGGGAAGGCATCAATGCTTTAGAGCCCACAGCACATAATAATGACAGCGCAGATGCACCCTCTTAATAGGCATAACTGGGTATAAACGAAAATAAAAATAAGGAAAAAAAATATATAATAATAGTAATAATCGAAAGAAACTAAAACGCCCAGCGTTTAACCATGTAGAGAAACACCATGAATCTCTTATCAAATTTATTGTGATTTGTAATAGTGTTATTTTTTTTAGTCATCAAAGTTTTTTTTTTCTTTTTAATTGCATCCTTTAATGAAATGTTTTGGGTTTTTTGTCAATTAATTGTCTATTATCTTCACGTGTTCTATGGATTTGATGGTTTTTTTCCTGAATTTAAGATTTTTTTTCCTGAATTTTAAACTTGATTGGAGTCAAATAAAATGAGGTATGGTTTTAATTTGTAATGAAAAGATATAATTAAAAGATAAAATAGTTTATTGTAAAACAAGAGAAAATCATGTGGCTACTATCGAACTCATGCAGAAAAACCCTTTTTAAAGCCGGTTTGTTTTGTGATTTAAAAGTATTTTTAAAAAAATAATTTTTTTTCAAATTAATTCTTTTAGATTTTAGATATTTTAAGATACTAATATAAAAAAAATTAAAAATATTATTTTAATACATTTCTAAACAAAAAAAATTTTAAAAAGTAAATGCTACTACAATACTAAACAGGCTCTAATCCATTTGTTTTTTTTTTTTTTCCACACTACCTTTAGTATTTGGGGTTTTAGTTTTGGTCTAAAAAATTATTTTGTTTATTTTTTAATTTTTAGATTTGATTAAGGAAGTTGCCAGAAAATGTGAAAGAAAGAGAAAATTGTTAATTACCTGCATTCCAGTAATAAAAAAAGAAGTATCGACATTAATGGGTTGAGAAGTAGAGAAGTTATATTTAGGTGTTTTAAATTTTTCATATTTCTAGAAAAAATAGACTAAAGCTTGAAAATGTTTTTTTTCAAAATCACGTTATTTTTTTATTTTTAATCAATTTAAAATAATTTTATTGAGGTATTTATAATATTTTATTAGTTTTTTTAATTAAAAAAAAGTTGAAATGCCTTTCTTAGGCATTTAAGATCTTACCCCGACTTTTCAAGCATCTTTAGTGGGTGGGAAGTCAATTAGTAAATGACATGTGTCATCGATATGTTTTATGTTTTAACTAATTGAGTATATGATGATATATTAAAAAAAAAAAATCTGGCTACACGAGCTTGGGTGTTTGGTATTGCGGTCGGAAAGTGTTTTTAAAAAAAATTAAATTTTTTTTAAATTTTTTTGCTTTAAATTAATATGTTTTGATGTTTTTATATCATTTTGAAGTGCTAATGTCAAAAATAATTTTAAAAAAATAAAAAATATTATTTAAATATGTTTTGGAATAAAAAACACTTTGAAAAACAACTGCTATCACACTCCCAAACACCCTAATCTTATTCAATCAGTTTCTTGAGAATGTTGTTTTTTTTATTGTCGTGCAATTAAATACAAAATTGATTTTAAAAAATAAAGTTATTAAATAACTGACTCGATGACTTGGGTTGTGGGTTTAGTGGGTTAATCAACCTAACTCAAGTCAATTCAATACATTGTCAATTCAATAATAACAATAAAAAACACTAAAATAACAGCCACTTTATTTTAAGATTAAACTAGATTCAAAATAAGTTGATCGAGTCGTGTTTAGACTTTTCCAATCGATCGAGTCCTATAAAGTCAACTTAGACCATCATTAATTTAAAATTTAAACTATAAAAGAAATCACGACACGGGGTCATCGTGGTTAAGGGTGAGTTAAATAGGAGCGAGTTGAATAATAATGATAAAAGTTCTTCAAAACAATGCGCAAATAGTGTATTATTCCTATATTTTTAATACATTTACATAAAAAAAATATAAAAAATTTTCTTTTCTTTAATTTAAACTTGATGTTGTCTTCAAAAATATTCTATGGATAAAGAAGGATACTTTTTTATTTTGATTTCATATCATCTAAATTTTTTTTTAATTATTAAGCTTTTTAATTTGATTTATCATCATCTAAAGTTTTTTTTCTAAAACAATTATTACACAAAATTGTTTTTTATAAAAAAAATTGAAGGAATAGGTATTTATTTTGATTGTT
>Ga0325410_1004115_pt1 | contig 16308 bp, 9 predicted proteins | sample PopdelMetagenome_16_FD_206182 | JGI IMG/M metagenome (GOLD analysis project Ga0325410, IMG submission 206182) | Populus deltoides microbial communities from Bellville, Georgia, United States - Xylem-PdIQD-R3 | ecosystem: Host-associated > Plants > Phyllosphere > Stem > Wood/Secondary xylem...
TAAGATTTGTTTCTCATTATTTTAATAAACTAAAAAAAAATAGTAATAGGTTATTTTTCAGCTAATTTTTTATGACATAGTCAAATACTAAAAAGTATTTTTTAATTTTTTTATGATACTACTAAACATTAAAAAATAATTTACTTTATAAAAATCTATTTATAAACTTTATTTATTTATTTTTTACAGTAAAAAAAAAAAGTTGTAAACCACTTTAACGTCACTTTTCTTGAAAGAGATGTTGCAAACCAATCTCTTTCTTGTTTTTTTTTTTTTTAACAACTTTCTACATCCTTCTCTAAAAATCATTGATTAAATTGTTTGTAAATTGAATCTTCATAGACCAAGATGATTTTTCTCACGTGAAAATGAAAATTACCTTTATTTTTTAACAATTTTCTATATGAATGCACTAATACCAATATAAATTTTTTATTATTATTAAAAACTGATAAACCATTTTTTTCACTTATTTTTTTTTGTGATTTTCTCTTTTCTTTTTTAAACTCGTGTACTAAAATTTACACGAGTGAAGTTCACGATAGAAAAAATGACAAGATATTGGTAAGATAGATATTTATGTACCGAAATGAATTTTTACACGTGAAAATGAAAAGGACCATCATAAAAAAAAAAAAAGAGAGATTGCTCCTCTTTTCAATTGTTTTTTATACTGTAATCAAGCGCTTTGATATGTAAGGATGTGATTGAAAAAAAAAAAAGTCTGATGACTAGTGAGATTGTTTCAGTGTCATTGGATGCTGTACAATAAATATTACATGGCAGCCATCGCGGGACAGTGGGATAAAACCTTCATCAATGCAACTCAACAAGGGAATGCATGTGCAATTACAAGTTTAGAAGCCGGCTTCTCTTGAAATGTTTTGTTTTTGCTGGTGACGGTGACCTTCTCATTAAACAGGTCCAATCAATTTTGTACATTCCACACTGGCATCTTCGTAATTAGAAATTGGTACCTTTTTTTTTTTTTTTTTTGTGGTGTGAATTAGAAACCGATCTACGGTCGTCAGCCATACTCGCCGTGTAGATACGATGATCGATTTAAATAAGGACTCGTGTCACATGAGTGGTCCAGGCTCCAGGACACATGTGAGCAGGTGAATGCTTGGCCCGCCATACTTTTATCGCGCGTGGTACGAGACGACAAACCATCCTGCGTTGTTTTTCTTTTTTAAAAAATAAAATTCTTTTTTGTCTTGCTAGCTTCTTAAAACCCGCATGTATACAGGTAAGATATCAAGTTAAATTTTAATGTATGTGATCTTTATTTACACCTAATAAAACAAGTTAAAAAAATATATGAATAAATAAATTTTAAAGAGCTATCCAAATACTGGAGCAACTTGCTTGTACTGTAACGTAGAAATAATGAAATAATTATAATGTAGATATGTTTTTATGTATAATATTTTTTTTATTTGGGAAACTAAACAATGTTTTTTCATGTCTTGTATAATAAATCATAACAATACATGAACTGATCAATTCAAAACATGTTATTAACACTACTTAAAAATTAAAGTATAAATAAAAAATAGATATACATGCAAGCATTTTATATTAATTATTCTTTTTATTTTAAATATTTTTATTTATTTTTATTTAGCAAGTAATTGTTGTTGCTAACGCCAAATCATTTATATTTTTATAAAAACTCTTTTCAAACACAACTACTTCATATCAAATATACAAGAAAACGATTCGTTATAAATCAAATCTATCTTTTTACTAAAATAAATATTAAAAAATCAATCATCAATTATAAAACAAAAGCTAAATTATTAAAAAAATACATTTTTCATATTTTTTCATGTTAAATATAACACAATCAAACATTAATATAAACATAACAACATACAGCATCTAAGTCCCGAATCTTTCACCTCCATGAATTGTGAACTGAAAATTAAATAGATTTTTACTATTAAGAAATTGTTTGGAAATATGGTGCAAATCGTGTTTTCAAAAAATTAATTTTTTTTATTAAAATTTAATATGGTTTGTACGTTTTGGATCGTTTTTATGTGCTGGTATCAAAAATAATTTTTTAAAAATAAAAGACATGCATTTCGACACAAAAAATTATTTGAAAAACAACCGCTACCACACTGCTAAATTTCAAGATTCTTGAGAAGCATGGTTGGGTTGCAGAAATAAACATGCTTTCAAGGCTTGTTTGAGAGTGTGAAAGATGATATTTTTTAATATTTTTTTTTGCTTACAAATACATAAAAATATATATTTTATTTTTTAAAATTTATTCTTAATGCATCAAAATAATAAAAAATAAAAATAAAAAAGATCAAAATTTTTCAAAAATAATATTTAATTGGACTGTGAAACATACCCTCAATAGAAAAACCATGTTTTGATTTGGATGGAATCATCATGATTACATAATCAACAAAGTTGCTGAGAATTTGATTTCAAGTAATTTTATATGTGAACAACAACTTACTAATCAAACTACAAACTGCAGAGCATGACATTATATAAAATTACATTAATTAATCATTTGCCTGTCATCACTTGTCCTAACCGGGGATTTGGTCTGCATGCACTTGGAATTCCCCTTTTCATGGAGATCAAGGAAGAACCCCCCTCGGTGAGCAGCCGCGGTTGTTGAAGTACTGTCATGGCACTTTTCGTCATCGCGGTTTAATTATGTTATCGAAAAATTTAATTTTAAATTATTTTGATATATTAATATAAAAAAATAATTTAAAAAATTAAATAAAATTATTTTAATATATTTTTAAATAACAAACATCTCAAAAAAACAATTTTTATCACCTTTCTCGCTGTCGTAGATAGATATCTAATCATCAACTAAGCTTGATTGAAAACAACTGTCCACGAAACTGACAAACGAGGAAATTAATGACAGAATCATACATGGCAACAAGTTAAATATCATGCTATCCAGAGCAATATTTTATTGGCATGGGGAGCATATAGTATTTTAGTTCCAGAGGAAGTTTATTTGCACTTTTCCCAGCTGAAAAGGAAAGAAAACCCAAAGAAAACGAACATCCTCGTAAGGTATCATGATTACTTTCTCCCCCTTTCTTCCTTTTTTTTTTTTTTTCCCCATGTAAATCAACAATTATTACTAAGAAAGTACCAACGAGTAGCACCACTATGGAATGTACACAAATAAAATAAAATCAGACAAGATAAAAACTTAATGACTAGGATTATCTCTAATTCCTTAATTAGTTCCAGCATGGACAGTTTGTCTGTCTTGGACTAAATAAAAAAGACGGGCTCAACTAATTTCTGTCATAGAAAAAATGATTATACGATGATTGCCACGTAAAAAAAAAAATCTGCCGTAAAATGTCAAGGGAAAATCACTAGGCGGCCTCAGCGACAATAGTTAGTCAGTGATTAGAAATTAGTAAGAATTATCACCGGTGGATTAGAAACTAGTTATAACTTATCAGTGAAATGAAGTATTGATTTAGCGATTAAAATATTATTATATTTTTATAAGAAAATTTATATAAATTTAATTTTTAAAAAGTATATTTATTAAAAAGGGTAATCATAAATTTCAAATATAACTAATCTTATTAAAAAAAAATAACCAAATAAAAATAAAAAAATAACCGAATAAAAATAAAAACTTACAACATTGTAATGGTACTTCACTTTTACTAAAAACTTGATAAGTTAATTTTTTTTTTTGCAGATTTGTCGTGGAAGCCTTTGATTGGTTCTAAACTTTGCTCTCAGAGATCGCCTGAGAGCAACCGACATTCCCAAGACCGAGGGCTGGAGGCCACCTGCACCAGATCACTCCATGCACATGTTTCGCTACCAGTCAAGACTAAAAGAAGAGATGATCACTCACTAGCTAATAGTCTACCACGCTTCGAGGATACTAATGGGCCTTGGTGAGATGCTTGCCATCACTTGAAAAGTCAGCTGGCACCCTTTTTGAAAAATATTATTATTATTTTAAATTAATTTTTGTGTAATAAAATCAAAAATAAATTTAAAAAATAAAAAATATTATTTTAATATATTCCTAAATAAAAAAATAATATTTCTTTTATTTTTAAAAATTTATTTTTAATATCATCTCATAAAAAAAAATCTACCTATAACATTCCATAAAAAAATCAGGCTAAGTTGGAAGGTTGAGTAGTAGCTGAACCAAAGATTCCAACAAAACAGGAATCATTTTTAATTATATTACCATGCCTTTTTTTTTTTTTTAATATAAAAAAATAGAGCCCCGCGAGCTACTTCCCTATATAAATGTATCATAGCAGGTGCATTCTCATGTCACAACATTGACAGACCTTCTGTTTATCAGAGACCAGGAATTATTCCTTTCTGTGTTTCTCTACAGACTACAGGGGTCAATTGTAACCCTTCTTTTATGTTTATAAATCCCTGATAGTAAAAAAAGAAGAAGAAGAGATTATTTATATAAAAAGAAGCAAGCATGACTGTTTCAGCAGCTTCCCCTACAATCAAGAGTCGAGTCCTCATCGCCGGAGCAACCGGTTTTATCGGTCGATTCGTGGCCGAAGCCAGCTTAGACTCCGATCGACAGACCTATGTTCTTGTCCGGCCAGGTGTTGCTACATGCCCTTCTAAGGCCGAAGTTCTCAAATCTCTTCATGACAAAGGAGCCATCATCTTGCAGGTATGTCTCATAGGTTCCATTTAAAGTGAAAAATATTAAATTTCTTTGATTAATTATCTTATACCTCTCTGCTTATTTTTCTTCCTTTGATCACAGGGGCTGATTAGTGACAGGAAAAACATGGAGAAAATACTTAAAGTTCACGAGATTGATGTTGTAATATCAGCAGTAGGAGGGGAAAATGTACTGGACCAGCTTGCCCTGGTAGAAGCTATCAAGGCCGTCGGCACCATCAAGGTAGAAATAATATTTATCTAAGGTGATCCAGTTTTCATTATGATATATAGAATAGAAATAATTTCGAGAGGGGAAAATATGAGTAAAATTCATTACTAATCGGGTGTTTATTCATGTTGCAGAGATTTTTGCCATCAGAATTTGGGCATGATGTGGTGAGGGCTGATCCAGTGGAGCCAGGGCTGCGAATGTACGAAGAGAAACGTGAAATTAGACGGTTGGTCGAGGAGTATGGCATTCCCTACACCTATATCTGTTGCAATTCAATTGCTTCTTGGCCTTACTATGATAACAAACACCCTGCTCATGCTCTGCCTCCTTTGGAACACTTCAAGATCTACGGAGATGGCACCGTTAAAGGTACATCGGTCTGCAACTTTTGTTTTTCCGGCTACCGGAATGGATTTAGTTTCCTTTCTTGGCGAGGATATTCTGATGACTAATATAGAACAGCTAAAAAAGCCTCGCCTAACTTATCATTAAAGCCAATAACAACAATAAAAAAATCTACTATAACTTGTCATCACTAATTAATCTCAAAACCATATCTTAAGGAAACTATCTATTCCCTGATGCACTCATACATACAATTAGATTCAAAATCTTACTACATTTCTTCAGATCTGCAATGATAATACGAAAAATATACTCACTTATATAGCTCAACTAGTCAAACACTAAATTTATTTCTTAGAGTTTATCAGTTCGAGTTTCACAAATCTTAGAATCATTGAAGGCTTACATAAGTGTTAATTTCAAGGTCTGTAAAATTAATCGAGATATACACAACAAACTTACCCATACACTTATATTAATTAAAAAAAAAACCCTCAAGGGATGTGGATGTGGGAGCAAAAACGTAACAATGATGTTATATAGGTGAGAGTTCACGAGATTTTTTATGGAGCTTGGCAAAATGCAATTACCCACTTTTCGTGAAATAAGCGAAAAAAAAAATGATAAATAGAATTTGACTAAGAGCTTGTAATGGCGAAAAATAAATCTAATAATTGTAGTGGATTTCATGAAAAGAAAATACGGGGGCTTGTGTTCAGTAATGAAATAAAAATAACTATCTATCATGATTCATGCAGCTTACTTTGTTGCTGGCACTGATATTGGGAAATTTACAATGAAAACTGTGGATGATGTGAGAACTATCAACAAGTCAGTCCATTTTCGACCTTCCAACAATTTCTATAACATGAATGAGCTTGCTTCTTTGTGGGAAAAGAAAATTGGAAGAACCCTCCCTCGAGTTACAGTCACTGAACATGACCTCCTTGCTATTGCTGCAGGTCTTTCTTCTAATTTTCTATTTCTTAATTTCCATGATCTTATTAGTATATACATATTTAATTTTAAATATTACAAGTAACAAAATGGTGCTGGAAGTTGATTTGTTTTTTCATTTGACAGAGAATATCATACCAGAAAGTGTAGTTGCATCATTCACACACGATATATTCATCAAGGGTTGTCAGTTTAATTTTTCAATCAATGGCCTTGATGATGTTGAAGTGGGCACTCTATATCCCGATGAACCTTTCCGTACCTTGGATGAATGTTTCAATGATTTTGCTCTCAAATTGAAGGACAGTAATAAGGATGTAGGCAGCAATGGAAATGCTACTCCAAATCATGTGATTGAATCGCTGGCTATATCAGAACCCCGTGTTTGTTTGTGTGACGAAAAGATCAGTCTTTTTGCTGGAATATAGGGTCTTGTAGAAGAATGGCACAGATACTTGTGTGTGAAGAGAAGTGATTCAATAATGTTGTGCGTCAATACCCTTTGATTGTCTGTTTCACCTGGATTTCCCATGATTTGCTCAAACAGTAATGGATTAGCCTCTATTTACCTATTATTATCTTATATTCAAGTGGCATCGCATTCAAATGATGTAGTGGGTCAGATCAGGTGATTTTTTATAGATAAATTGATATGCTCTGTTGGTTTTTTCAAAGTGTAATTTCTGTCATTTTGTGGCAGCAACTGGCACGTAAAAACATAAACTGACAAGGATTCGAGTCTCCTTGTAACCCCAGGAAAAAAAAAAGAGTAAAATTTCTCCTCGAAACTATGTTTTTCCCAACTCGTCAAATATCCTTTAAACAAGCATACAGGCAGTGCAGAAGTGAAATGTGCAGGTGAGTTTTCAATTGCTGTGCCATTCACCTGAATGTAGTTGCAGAACACTAGACGGACCAAAAATTGAATAATACTTGATGCACATGAATCATGATCTATGCTTTTCTTGATTTACTTCTGGTGATGATTTTCAGTTGGAGATGTTACAGCTAAAGCAACTACATGTATTCAGACATTCATACGGCATCCATTTGGAGCACCTTATACCACACCCAAAAACAAGAAAAAGGCTATAAAAAAATTTACTTCCATAGTTCATCAAATCTGTCAGAATATTTACAGTTCCTGGAAAATGATACAAAACTACTGTTACATGTGAATAGAGGACGCCAAAATTGTAGCTTCTCAGTGCGTGCTTCATCTAAAACCACAAGCAGCAAGGAATCTTTCCTTCTCATATACACATGTCATGGATACAATTGGAACTACACATCATATACAGACAACTGCACCTCATTGGTGACGAGGCAGATTGGGGAACTTTTACTCTTCTGGCAGCATGTGCTGAACACAAATTCAAGAAGATATTAACAAAAGGAATAAATACATATAAACAGGTTTTTCGTTCTTTTTTTTTAAACAAGCAATTCAGAGTTCTTTTACCTGTGCATGGCATGAATAACAATTTTGAAGGCAAAGCTTCATCCTCAATGAAAAGCTTTCTCATCAATAATCTTAATTCTTCTTATTTTTCATTCAGAGAAGTGTACTGTTTGAATTATCAACAAATATTGGTAAGAGAAAGGTGGATCCCCATACCTGAAAAGGACACGATGCCTGCATGGAAGCTGGACCACATTAATTTGTCCTTTGAAACAAATTCTACATAGAATTTTGTCCTGATAGATTCATTAAATCAGCACAGGGAAAGCCAAAATACAGCATTGAGAGCATGGATGGCATAACAAAGATTAGTGTGAGCATAAAAGACAACTAGGCTGTTCTAAAAACTAATTGAAGCCTTTTATACTTCTGGCTAAACTCTGTAATTTCGGTTTGCTCAATGAGTAAAGCTTGTAATCTCCGAATATGATGATACAAAAGAATTGAAGAGTTAAAGTAGTATTTTTTATGAAGAAAGAGCAGAATTAAGTTGCAGCAGAGTGTGGATAGATACAAACAATCTTAAACTTGGGCCTTATTGAACAGGCAAAACTGTTTGAACCTCATGAACAAGTTCAGATTTGGGCTGCTTCTTCACAATTTCTGCTGGGAAAGTGTTGTAGCTGAGTAATAAAGATAGAAGGAAAGGTTATAAAAGATATAACTTGCCATAACTTCTGTGACCTACAAAGAATGTATGCACAGTATGTACACTGCACTATATTAATTATCTACTGGAAGCACAAATTATGTTAAGAAATTGCAAGGCAAGGCAGCTTCTCTAGTGAGAAAAGGCACCGGCCTTTATATGGATGCCAGTCAGGAGTGACCAACATTTAGTTAGGGGTGACCTGAGCGCCGGCAGCTCATGGCTGACGTTTGGCCAAGCCAATTTTCCATGGTCAAACAGTGCTTGTGACCGAATGTCAGTTGACATCTGGTCGAATCTGAACTAGTATGAAGGCGGTGCCTTCAAAACTTTTGCAAAGGGCAGTGCAGAACTTGCCTGCATGGAAAATGCACTCATGGTTTTAAGTCACAGTTGCAAGTGTAATTTTGAAGGTGTCACATAATGGTCACAAAGAATGATTGCAGGGCTTGGGTAGTTGTGGGACGACTATACCTGTGGTGGTGGTTGGGTCTGGGAAGGGACAACCCTCCCAGAGCCACCCACCCCCCACCATACACATTATTCACCACCAAGCCCGGCAACCACGCGTTGACAGATTTTAGCAAATTGTCTTCTACATACAGATTTTAAATGGTTTTACTACAAATGACAACAAAAAACTTTAATCGAATAAATAGCCTGTATGAATGAAAAATGCGGTGCGTGTTATCTCAGTATGTGATCAGCATTTTAGCAATCTAGCATAATAATGCACAAAAGAAGAGATTGTAGCAATCTTTTGTAAAAAGAAACCCTTAAAAGATTTCAATATTTTCGAGTGTAATGGTGTTATTCCAGGATCATGGCCCCGTATCACCAGATGATCCTATTGCGCCACAGATGAAAGCATTCATTACCATAGCATAATACAGAGCACTGATACCAAAAGTCGATTGGTTGGACCAACATATCCTTTGACATACCAATGCACATTTTGAAACCTTGAAAGACTGGAAGAGGAAAAGACCCGTGAGAGTAGGAGTTAGAATTTAACTGCCTAGCTTAGCAAACCCTTTAAAGTTAAAACACTGCAAGTGTTCTTGACATTTAACTAGCTAGCAACAAGAGAATGTATGCAACAGATATCTTCTGTACTCCTCGTGATTGTGCTGTTCATAAAACAATTGCTAATGCAATTTCTCCTCTTCTTTTTGCATATTTCACGACCATATCTTCCATCATCTCGAGATATGTGTGTGCATGTCCAGCTTTGTTCATGTGATACAAAGTGTGTCCCGTTTATGATGCCACCCTGAATATGTTAAATGAGGTTTCAATGAATTCATCTCAAGACCTACAAGGTAAAAGGAAGGGCAGGCAATACTGGACATAGATGTCCTTGGAAACTTCAGAGAAATTATTATGCCTCTCTGGTTGCGCCAATGAATGTAAAAAATTCTAATAAACAGACACTAGATTGTAGCATAGAAAACATACCCTGAACCTCCAGCACAATAAATTCTAGCCCGCTCCTTCCTACTACCTTCATCGACTGACCACCACCCGAGTAACCTGTCATGAGCAATGATTACTGCTTCATAAATCCAGCAATTCAGTGCTGGCAATTACTGGTTCACCAGGGCCATTCAAATTTTACGTTTACCAAGAAAAACCTTACCTGGATCCATTGTGCAAAAATCCAAAATAATCTTGAGCATTTGATGTGACGGCGAAGTATCTACCAGAACCAGCTCCACTGTTTAGCAAGAAAACAATTTTCTCCACCAATCTATATACAGCAAAACCCCAGCTCCTTGAATCAAAAAAGGTGGAGCAAAGGATCAGACATGGAAAATGTTCAGCACCAGGTGATGTTCCCTGAAAATGAAGGGGATAAAAAGGAAAGATGATTTTAATGCGAGCCTAACTTGGAAAAATTAGATTAATAATACATCACAAGGCACTCTTTTAACACCTATGATACCTCCAAGCGCATGAAAAGCAAGATCTGGAAACCAATAACAGGAGCTTTCATAAGTGTCCGCCGATGTCCTAAGGGTTGCATATTCCACTGATCCGATGCTCATCTTCATGATGAACTTGGTCCTCCATTAAAAGAAATCAAGAATGCTTATGAATTACTGGATTATACCACTTTGCGCAGACTAGAAAGGCAAAGCGCTCTGCAATACTGTAAGGGGAGTCGTTCGATTCTTACAACAAGCAATAACATGAAAAATCAATACCAACTTCAAACTATTGAGGTTTCTGTAAGCAGAAAGGGGTGATGATACCTGTAATTTGAAAACAAGTCCCACCAACCAAGAACTACCAAATCACCTGCAAGTAGCAAACAAAATTTGATAAAAAATTGAATACAACACAACATGGTAGAACTTCTGTGCTTTCTTCATCTCCAGTCATTAAAGCTCTACACGTCCTAAAATACAAAATCATTAAAAAGAAGAAGAAGAAGAAGAAAAATGCTTACTAAGGGGTACTTCTGTGCGTGTGGGGGGCTCAAACTACAACTCGAAGCAACATTTTAACTGGATCCCGGAATCAACTCCTCCCATGCAGATGATCAGATCCTTTTACCGCCAAAGCACCTCCCCCTCAACTATGACTGTCAATTGGTTGATTAAATAACCACTTTGTCATTTATAAAATAATTATATATATATATCCAAATTAACTTGGAGGTGGCCTATTAGCTCAGTTGGTTAGAGCGTCGTGCTAATAACGCGAAGGTCGCAGGTTCGAAACCTGCATGGGCCATAGTTAACTATTTTCAATTTTTACGTTACTCTGATGGGCAAGCTATTCCAAAACAAGCAGAACAGGGCTCCAAGTTCAACCTGGGTCTTCTGAACATATATATATATCCAAATTAACTTCGACGTGGCCTATTAGCTCAGTTGGTTAGAGCGTCGTGCTAATAACGCGAAGGTCGCAGGTTCGAAACCTGCATGGGCCATAGTTAACTATTTTCAATTTTTACCTTGCTCTGATGGGCAAGCTATTCCAAAACAAACAGAACAGGGCTCCAAGTTCAACCTGGGTCTTCTGAACACATCTTGTTTGTAGCAAGAAACAATTGTACAGGTATATTTGTTTTTGTATTTAAAAAATATATTTTTTTATAATTTGAAATTATTTTGATATGCTGGTTTTAAAAATATTTTTTTAAAAAAATATTTTAAAAATTTATTAATACAATAATCCTAAAATCTAGTGAAGTGATTGATAACCCAAGAATCCTTTAATCTCCATAAAACTTCATGATCTCTTTTTAATTTATTCATGTTCATGTGCAGATCCGAAACTCTATTTGTAGCAGGGAAAAAAAAAAAACAGACACAAAAGGTTAGCTAAAATAGAAATGGTGGAATATTAAACTTTTGTTCACATCTACAGTAATAAGATTTACAAGCGAGGAGGTTTAACCCTAATTAGTCATTAATTAGTGTTATCAAAATCGCATTTTTAACTTATAAAACGTGCATTGTTAATTAATTCTTATAAGCTTGGACGATTGGATCACTAATTTACAATTTTGGACCGTCAAGACATGAAAAAGGAAGTATAATCGATTGTTATGTTGATGTTTTGCAAGTGTCTTTGCCTGTACAATGTCTTCCCACCATTGACATGATTTTCTTTTTAATTAATATGCAAATTAAGCTGCATTTATATTCCACGTCGTTGCTGTCTTGTTTAACACTTGGATTGGTAGGGGCTAATTCCCTTAAATATGCAGGTACGTAATGTTTATCCTCCAAATGCCAACAAGTAGATAGTTAAATTAATTAATTTTACCCTTTGGGGGATGAAATTAATTTAACCTCCCATTCATTTTTTTTTTTCCTTTTTCATTCTCAAAAACCATATCTAAATAATTTGATCACGGCTAGTATGCTACTTATTTTCTCTTTTTTACTAACAATTTACCTCTCAACTTATTAACAGGCTAAATATCCTAATTGAAAATCATTTTTTACACTTTAAAAAATTATTCTTGTCATAATTTTTTATGTTATTGCTGTTTAAATTGGATAATGAACTGTCTTCTTGTGCGGACGTTCAATCCGGCTCTTGCCTCAACGAGAATTAAGGCCTAAAGGCATTTTCAATGGTAAAAGTTATTTGGAAGAGCTAAATATAGAATTTTGAATAGTATAATTTAGATATTTTTTTAATCATGTTGTGCCTCAATGGAAATTAAATGGTGTTTTAACGAGCTATTTTATGTTTTACATAAAATGAGTAAAGAGAAAGGAAGAATTTGAAGAGGAATTAAAAAACAGTTAAAAATTTCTATTATTTTATAGCTTTCCTCAAAAACGCAGGAATACATTTTTATTTTGACAAAGAAAATTTTAGTATTCCATATATTTATTCCATTGAAGACCCAAAATTAATAGAAAAAAAGCCATTTTAATAGTTAATTTTTTTGTTTGTTCATATATAGCTATGTATCTCGTTAGAGATGCTCGGGGGGCTATATATTATGCCATCTTTAAAATCTCCAAGGTTAAATAATCTAACTTCTAGCATATATGAACAAACAACATTGGTGCATAGCATTTTACTTCGTGAAAAAGCCACTTAATTTCCACACAGCTGCAAAACAACATTGGTGCATATGGGTTAGATTTTTATTTATAATTATATTAAATGGGTTACATAAAAAAACGAGAAAATTTACAGTAACACCATTTCACAAAAGTGCCCGTGTATATATATATATATATATATATATATATATATAGGGTTCTCTGAAAAAGAAATCTAATTATACTTACAAAACATGCTTCAATTCTGATAGTGTATAGAAAGTGGATTTGGTTAATTTTGATATATAAAAGGAAGTGAATTTAATTTAGTAAGAGAAAATGACCTAATAAATCTCCCTCTCCCTCTTTCTCTCAATCTCTCTAAACTCTTCTAACATGTAATTTTATGTTACTTAAGCTTCTTTCTATAATTTTATGGATCCCCATGTGATCTATGTTTTTTTTAAATATGTTTTTAAGCTCTGATTTAGCGTGATTTTTTTTACTTTTTATTTATTTACTTTTTTCTGGTTCAAAGACAAAAAAAAAAAAAGTAGTTCATTTTTTAGTTATTAAATTAAGTGATTTTCTACGGGAAATATTAAAATAGACATAATGATTCTCTAATGGGATACTCCGTATACTAAGATATTTTCTTGGTGAAGTCACATATTACGTACTTAGTACTTAGTTTAGTATTTTATTTATTATTATTATTTTTTTGGGATATCTTCTAATAATTTAATGGCTTGGATTTATTAAAAAAATTAATTAAAAGAAATATTAAGTAATTTATAGGACTAAAATCTCTTAACCATCGATAATCAAAACCAATGACTTAGATTTCACAGATGATAAATCGATCATGCATAAGGGGAGCCAACCCAACAAATTAATTATTACGGTATGTAACTATTATTTTTGCATGCCTTGCTTATTAGGGCAATGATTCTTGAGCTATGCATATTTTCGCTAGTAATGCTAGCTCATATAGAAAATTCGAAATTATAATATTTGAAACTGAAACTCAATACATGTAGACTAACACTCTTACTTCATATAGACTCTTTGATATTGGATGCATGTGGTAGCAAAAGTTATAGAAAAGGGGGGCAACAAAAACTCTCTCCATTAATTCCTCCATTACCCATTCAAGTAGTTGAGCTTAGCCATAATTGGACAAACCATTCGACCATTGTAACTAGTAATTAGCACAAGTAATTTCATAAACTTCATTAAATTAACAACAATACAGTTAAAGAGTTGAAAGAAAAACACAGCAGGAGAAGATAGATGGAAGTCATACACGTTAGTATTACGTACCAAGTGTCTGTACTTTCCCTACATATATGGCTAAATGATAAGTTCATTAATAACTTACTACTCATCATCTTGTAACCCACAGGACATGAATGCCGCACTAGGGTTTTTCTTTTTTTTCTGTTTTATTTTCCCTTCCCCTTGAGAAATTTAAACAAGATCGGGGGAAGACTGATGCAACAATGTACTGACAGGAAGAAGGTTGTAGTGGCTGTCAGGAGGGACGTACGTAGAACATGGCGGGAACAAAATCGTCACCCATCACACACACACACACACACACACACACACACACACACCACGAAACTGACGACAGAAAGAAAGAATATAAACTGGTCAATATAATTTGTTAGCAAGCAAAAGATCTTTTTCGTTGGAAGAGAAACCTTATATTAAATCCTAACAAGGGAAAATATATAGCTTCCTTTGATCCCATGGTTTGAATACAACTTTTAGTACATGCATCCTCCTCTCTGCCAATATTTTCTTTGTTGGCTAGTGCTTGCCCTTCTCGATCCTCTCTGTGTGATTTCTCTCCCATTCCTTTTTCTCAGCACAACCACCCGACAGCAAAATGGGAAGGTAACCCCACCAAGTACGTACCAACCCATATAATCCACGCCCTCTTTAATTCTCTCACTATCTACGTATACTATATTTTGTTGTGATGTAAGTCCAAAAACACACACCAATATACCATCATTGCCTTCTTTGTTAACTGGCAAAAACTACACCAAACACACCAAAAAAACACACCCACAAGCAAAGAAAAAAAAGAAGGGAGAGGCATTAGAAGAGTAATTAAGGTACTGATCTCTTAGTAAAATTATAGAGACCTGTGCTGTTGTTGTTGTTGTTCAAGGAGATTGATATTGGTTCTCTGTCTCTTAACACTTCCCGAGGAAGACTCATCACCTCCAGTCTTCTCCATAACTGCTTTCAATGCTTCCTGAATCGAACTTATAGAATATTGTAGTGGTTCCTGCTGCTGATGTTGATCATTGCTATCACTTGATGAATCTTCTTCACCACTAATAAACAAAACATTCTTTACACGTCCACCAAGTGTTGTGATCTCAGCTTTTAATGTTCTTAAACGTAAAGCTTTCAAGGTCTTTATTAGGTCAGGCAAGAGATCAGGCCTGTCTTCACAGCATAGTGATGCTTTGATCACAAACTTACCATCTTCATCAGCCGTATCCACTGTTAGCTCATCCATTTCTGTTGGTACTGGACTTGTTTCGGCTATCAAAGTAGTCTGGCGTTTTAGCTCTTTAACATGTTGGATCACTTCTGCTAGCAGTGAAGCTTTGTCTGTCTGTGACAAGCAAGGGAACATAATCAGACGTTTCATGCATGGTAAAGTTGGTACTCATCAAAAACAAACAAAAAATTAAAGCACGAAATCAAGCTATAATTAACGATCTTTTGTAGGTTAAAAGAGAAAGTAGTAAAAATAAATTATTACATGCAAAAACTGTCTTTCGGTGTTCGAAAAGAAGAGATGTGGATATGAAGTTTTTATTCTCTTAGGATGATTCAGGCAGGCATGAAAGTAGGTTTTTCTAATGGTGGGGTTTTGAAAGAGGATTAGGGCACGGGCTATCTATAAGTGACTGACAACAATGCTAGTTTTGTCTGTCTTTATATCTTTTCATTCTCTACTTAATTACTTTGACTGGTAACCGGCAAGAAATTTCCATGGAAGCTTTTCAACTGCTCTTTTGTTCCTCTTTATCATATCAATTTAGCGACATTAACGTTTATTCCCTTTTAGTTTTGCTTTTTCTTTCCTCGGAACTAGCGCAAGTCCCTGAAGCGGAATACACAGAGAAAAGAAAAAACAATAGTAGCAGTGTTCTAAAGATGAAAACAAAAGGATAAGCTAACCAAGAAAAAATGTAACTGCCTTTCTTATATCTAAAGTGAGTTCCACACATGTTCTGGTGGGCATATTATCAGACTAGTCATCTAACTAGAATCTTTAGCAAGTTTGACAGAGATCTTAAAAAAAAACTACTATTAGTTGTACTGCAAAACAAACAGGAAATAGATAATTGACACTCCATATTTCTGCATTTAATATAAATAAAGAGCATATAGTTTTATTTAAGGGTTTGATATATATATATATATATATATATATATA
>Ga0325410_1004120_pt1 | contig 16299 bp, 6 predicted proteins | sample PopdelMetagenome_16_FD_206182 | JGI IMG/M metagenome (GOLD analysis project Ga0325410, IMG submission 206182) | Populus deltoides microbial communities from Bellville, Georgia, United States - Xylem-PdIQD-R3 | ecosystem: Host-associated > Plants > Phyllosphere > Stem > Wood/Secondary xylem...
GAGCACGCTATAAAAGAAAGCTCACTAGCTCTGAATCAATCATACCTTTCTCGGCCTTTTGGCTAAGATCAAGTGTAGTATCTGTTCTTATCAGTTTAATATCTGATACGTGGGCCAATGGCTCACACGATATTAAATTTATTTTTTTAGGGAGAGGGTCCATGACGGTAGCTTGCTGCTGGGTCTCTCGAGCGTCGCCTTTGCGCTGCACTATAGCATTGGCCTGGCGGTCCCCACCAAATCTAGTCTGATGTTTTGATTTGTAGTGTGAGGTTTCAATCCTCTTAGATGATTTGTCTTATTAAGATTTAATTGTCTCCATGTTGATTTAATTTGTATTATAAATTAAATCAACAAAATCCTTTGATTTTCTACAAATTTCCTTTCAAGTGTAATGATCCATGCAACTTGGCCACTTATTTGGAATGAATGGGTTCGGAGGAAAACTGAAGGCTACGGAGATACTGGAATCAACGATCTGGTTCCTTTTTCTGTAAACGAGAAAAGAAAATGAAGTTTGGGAAACACTCCATATTGTAGCTGAAATCATTTCAAAGAAAATAAAAGTAATGTATTGATTTGTTAACTTCACGCATAAGTGAATATTACAGCATGGAATTGAAATCAGATCGTGATATATGTCTCATGCTTGTCGGTCTAACACTTTTGATTCCAAGTCATCGAGGCTTCTCAAAGCTGCTATGTGATGAGGAATAGATGTAATCCGCCTTGTGATAATGGGTAATTTTAAGCAATTAGATGTGAGTCTGTCATAATTAAATAAGGATTTACCATCAACATATTGCGTGGATAGCCTAGCAAAAGTATTCATGGAATAGTGAGATAGGTCTAGACTCACGAGGGGGTCTAGTGACGCTAAACTAGAATAATAGCTTAAAATAACTATAATTTTTTATCTAACTGTTGAACTGCACTCAAATTTTTATGGGAGTTTTCAGAGGCTGTTTTCTCTACATTAGTCATTGTGTTGCTACATATACCGTCGAATCTTTAGATATCAAAAATCTCACCAATACCCCAGTTTTGGCAATTCCGTATTTGGAAGCCCTTGGCCTGTGTAAATTCTCTATAATACTCTAGAGAATATTATCTATGATCTATGGGGTATCCTTGCTGACATAGCGAAGCACGAATATGAGGCTTCGAAAGCCTTGTATAACAACAGAATCATGGTCCAAAAGCACTTCCAGTGTAATCTACCTCCAATCAGATATGATGCATTTCATAAGGTCATGTGAGAGCTTTGGTAGCGCTACCATGCTACCAAGTACTACCGAGTTACTGAAACTTTTGCGCTATCTTCAGGCTATCGATGTTAACAAATTCTTTAGAGAGAAAAATATTCAAAGTCCCAATTATATTTTTAAACGTAAATGAACTTGTTTCGATGAGAAATTTATAGAGACAAAAAAATTTTACCAATCAAAATTTCACCATGGATCATTTTTTATTTTAGTTTTTACATAAAAATAAAAAATAAAAATAAAAATAAATGATATGGAAAATAAAAGGGTCTTCATATATTTTTTTAGTCAATGAAAAATTGATAAATGGGATGAGTTCAAGATATTTTGTCATAATTGCAATATCTCATCAATATACATCAAACCAATAAAATAATATCATTTGGCATTGAAAAAAAAACTTGAGAGCGCCGTATAAACCTCTATAAATAGAAGATCTTACCCTAGACAACGAAAAGAAAAAAAAAGGAAATTTTTGGAGGTACAAAATTTTATTCAAGATAAGCTCTTCAAGTATGGAAGCTCTCTCAAAATCTTTCAAGCTTCCTTCATCTACACTTGAAATTTATAAAGTACAAACCTCTGTTGGATTAAGCCTAAAGTCCTCGTAAGAGTTCTTTAACAAAATATCTTCTTCAAAAGCTCTTAAGCCTCTTTTATTTACGTTTGAAGTCTACAACAAATGAAACTCTGTTAGATCAAGCCTAAACACTTCATAATAGTTCTTTAACCACATTTTAAAGACAAATCAAATGTACTTTTCAAAGTATGAAATCACTAATTCTCGCTTGACAATACATATCTAAATTCGTGTTCTTGCAAAGCATAAATCTTGGCTTGATTTAACAAATAAGTCAAGTCATCATATATCAAATCTAATAAAAAAATTAGAGGATTATCTTATTCTTTTAAAAAAATATTTTAGATAGAGATTATGTCTTTAGGCACTGCCATTGATAAAAAAATGAGATATCTGCTTTATGCGAGCTAAACCTAAGATCCACTTCATTATATTTTTAAACACTTTCACATGATTCGCAACATCACTAGATTAATGATGGAAAAAAGTTTTGATTTTAAAAAAAAAAATTGAAAAAAGAAGAAATAAACAATAGTCTTTTCAGATGAAAAAAAAAATATAAAAACAATTAAATAGATTAAAGTAGTGTTAGGTTATTTAATATGTAAGAGATATAACAACTAAGATAAAGGGGACAAGACGAAGACAAACGAGTCGAAGATGGAGTTGTGTTTCTTAGGGGTGTATAAGACAAAGTTAATGTCTTTGCATTCAGATTGGTTGACGAGAAAAAAAAAGAATAAAATCGGAAAAGTCTGATTTAATCTTAATATATATTATCATCAAACTTCCAATGGTTAAAACTATGAAATATTTAAATTAACTTATAATGTTAATTTCCCCACTCATTATGTTAAAAAGGATTTGTAATCGTCGTAGAAAATATAATAGATTACCAAGAAGATAATTTAATTAAATTATGATATTTCCTATTGTCTCTCATTCTCTCCCTTGTTTGTATTTCTGTATTTTTTTTGTAAAACAATTCTTCTATATTTTTTAGTTTTCAGATTTAAAGGTGAAAATTTGTAAGTTAATTAAAATCAAGTGTACGGATATGAACAGAAGGGCAGGGATTTCAATTACGCTAGAAATTATTTGTAATATAGAGACAAAAACCTATTTTTATCTGTCTTGACAATCAAATGTGTTTTCCTAGCTCCCTTGTGTCTCCATTTATTCTGTCTTGATCAAACAACAAGAACTGTTTTATCTTCATCGTGTGAGAATATTAGCTAAAAACTACCTTTATGCACCAGAATTATTAATCTTGTTTTGGCTCCTTAATTCTGTTTAATTTGGTCAATGTAAAGGCATAATCGACTCTGCACTCGCCCAAGACTAAGAGAGCACATCATTCTCCGCCGTGCAGGGGACTTGGCAAGCACAAAACTTTTTGTCGCCACCCTTGTGTTTGACGCCCCTTGGTGAAATAATAGAAGCATATTACGAAGTAAGAAGCCCAGTCTGTATTCTGTCGTCCCATATGGCACAAATAACGAAGGGCAGAAGCAGGAGCACACTATAAAACAAAGCTTACTTGCTCTGAATCAATCATACCTTTCTCGGCCTTTTGGCTAAGATCAAGTGTAGTATCTGTTCTTATCAGTTTAATATCTGATACGTGGGCCAATGGCTCACACGATATTAAATTTATTTTTTTAGGGGGAGGGTCCATCACAGTAGCTTGCTCCTGGGGCTCTCGAGCGTCGCCTTTGCGCTGCACTATAGCATTGGCCTGGCGCTCCCCACCAACTCCAGTACCCAAAGCTATGATTTGTAGTGTGTGAGGTTTCAATGCTTGATGGGGTTCTTCATTTTTCAGAAACCAATTGCAGACTAGAATGATTTAGAGAACAAATTGAAAGGAAGAGAATCCAATGGTTTGATTTGTAGTTTGTGATGGATTTAATGAAAGGAAGTCGTCGTTGATGGTTTGGAGACAGTAAAGTTCTTCACTTTGAACTTCATCCCCCAACTCATGTTCAGGAACTTCTTGGAACGCACACCTCTGTGCTGCTTTTTCTCTTTCGATGTTTATTTAGGAGCTTCTCTTTACCTGTTTTCTTGAGTTTTTCTTATTGATTTTATGGTATTTTGCTGACTATTAAACCCTCGTTTTCCTATACCCTAAATCAAAGACCTCGCCATAATCTTGACAATGGTGTTTGTGTGGAGAAGGACGAAATTCTTGGGGCAGTCCTACCCTATATACTAGTATTTGTTTTTTCTTAGATTGTTAATTTTTAGGGAACCCTTTATGAATCAGCTTGAGAATGGTTAACAATCTCTGTGATCTGACTACTGATAAGCAAACAACCTAAAAGAGGCCATGGCCATTGTTAATAGAAAATAGATATTGAATTGAACTCTCTCTCAATCGACAGGCATCTCCTTTCATTTTCGATGCAAATTCTTTGGTTTTCTTTAGTTGATGCCAATTGCTTTGGAGATTTGATTTTTCTGTTTCCAACATTGAAACCGAGCCTTTGTAAACAGCTTCGTCTGAGACTGGCTACGCTTTTATCCTTTGTCCTTGATGTAAGTTTATTGACTTTCATTTAGTCTAGGATCTGGATTTTTTTGTCTCTTGCGATTCATTTTTTTATGCATTTGTCTTTGATCTATTTTGTTGTGTTTTCCATTTAGTTTCTGAAGAACATTCATAGCTTTCTAATAATAGTGCACTAGAAATTTAATAGCACAAGTTAGATCGAGTAGTGTAATGAGTTATGAAAAGCTCGAATTTGTCGGTTGTGCCAAATTATTAGCCTAAAACAGAACATGTACAATTTTTTTCTGAATCAAAAGGCCATTACTTTTCAGTTTGGATTTGTGGGATTTTGGGGAGACAATCAAACAAGTTTAGTGTCTTTGAACACACAAGCCTTACAATTCAGGGATTTTGACGGATGACATGAAAACTGCTCAATTGGCACTATATTGGTTACTATTTTGAGATCTAAAAGACAGAACAACTGAGATAAAAGGGAGAACATGAAGACAAATGAAACGATGATGGAGTTGTGTTTATTAGTTGCGTATAAGACAAAGTTAATGTCTTTGCATACGGTTTGGTTGATGAGGAAAAAGAAAGAATAAAATGTGAAAGGTCTGATTTAATCTTTATATATATTATCATCAAACTTACAATGCTTAAATTATGAAATATTTAAATTAACTTATAATGGTAATTTCTCCACTCATCAAAATTATGTTAAAAAGGATTTGTAATCATCGTCGAAAAGATAATAGATTACCAAGAAGATAATTTAATTAAATTATGATTAATTTCCTATCGTCTCTCATTCTCTCCCTTGTTTGTATTTCTGTATTTTTTTTTTGTAAAAAAATTCTTCTATATTTTTAAGTTTTCAGATATAAAGGGGAAAATTTGAAAGTTCATTAAAATCAATTGTACAGATCTGAACGGAAGGGCAGGGATTAAAATTAGCTTGAAATTATTTGTAATATAGAGACAAAAACCTATTTTTATCTGCCTTGACAATCAAATGTGTTTTCCTTCCTTGTGTCTCCATTTATTCTGTCTTGATCAAACAACAAGAAATTGTTTTATCTTCATCGTGTGAGAATATTAGCTAAAAACTACATTTATGCACCAGAATTATTAATCTTGTTATTGGGAAAAACTGAAGGATGAGCTAGAAAGCATAACTGGCAAGAAATTGCATGGAAACAAGAAGTTTTGGCTCCTTAGTTCAGTATAATTTGGTCAATATAAAAGCATAATTGGCTCTGCACTCTTAGCTTTGCCCAAGCCGTGCAGGGGACTTGGCAAGCACAAAACTTCTCGTCGCCACCCTTTGACGCCCCTTGGTGAAATAATAGAAGCATATTACGAAGTAAAAAGCCCAGTCTGTATTCTGCCGTCCCATATGGCAAAAATAACAAAGGGCAGAAGCAGGAGCACGCTATAAAAGAAAGCTCACTAGCTCTGAATCAATCATACCTTTCTCGGCCTTTTGGCTAAGATCAAGTGTAGTATCTGTTCTTATCAGTTTAATATCTGATACGTGGGCCAATGGCTCACATGATATTAAATTTATTTTTTTAAGGGGAGTGTCCATCACAGTAGCTTGCTGCTGGGGCTCTCGAGCGTCGTCTTTGCGCTGCACTATAGCATTGGCCTGGTGCTCCCCACCAACTCTAGTACCCAAAGCTTTGATTTGTAGTGTGTGAGGTTTCAATGCTCCGCTGCATCTTTAGATGATTTGATTGTTGGGGTTTTTCATGTTCAGATCGAAAGGAAGAGAATCCAATCTGTTTCCAAGAATCTTTCAAGGAGAAAATCAAAGGATTTTGTTGATTTAATTTATGCTACTCATAGTAGAAAATCGAAGACTTGAAATGCAGTATGGATTGTTGTTGTGAACTGTTCATGGAATTGCTAGGCTCCTCTACTCAAGAGTGGCTAACAGTTGGAGGCACCCTTGCTGGCCAAGAGATATTTACAAATTCCCTTTCGAGTGTAATGATCCATGCAACTTAATTGGCCACTTATTTTGAATGAATGGGTTCAGAGGAAAACTGAAGGCTACGGAGATACTGGAATCAACAATATTTGATTGTCTGGGTTTTTCATGCTTCAGTGCAGACTAGAATGATTTAGAAAACAAATTGAAAGGAAGAGAATCCAATCTGTCTCCAAAATCTTTTGAGTAGAAAATCAAAGGATTTTGTTGATTTAATTTATGCTACTCATAGTACAAAATCAAACACTTGAAATGGGAGTGTAAAAAACAATTAAACAGGACAATTAGACATCCAACTTGTAATCGCAACGATCCAATTGCAAGAGTGGAGCTCTACCAACCGAGCAATATCGCCCCGAGCCAAGTGGAGCCTATTGCAAAGTAACAGGACAATTAGACATCCAACTTGTATTAAAGAGTCAGACATACTGCGCCCTCCAAGTGTACTTATTCCCTCCCTTTTCCTTATGATGACAAGTTTTTTTGAAATAATTCTGATGAGAAGAAAAAAAGAAGGCATTAAGAGACCCTCCAGCCCTACCTTGAACACTCTAAGATCCTTTTTCAAATCTACTTCCATTTCGAGTCAAGATATAGATAAATAGACATATCTTATTGCATTAATCGGGGGCATTTGTAGTGACTAAGGAGTTCGAAGACTAAGAAGTGAGGTATTTATCAGTCAAATATTCTTCTTACAGCTAGATCCAATCTCCTAGTCCCTGCGAAAAGAGAAAAAATTTCATGTTCTTCCTTTCAGGAAGGGAGGATTAGGAAAATCCTATTGATTGTAGCTTTCTCCAGATTTCCAGGAAAAGCATGAAAAAAAGGCTTGAATGATACGATTTGCCCTAAAATAAAAGGGGTGATCTCATAGTTATTGATCTATGAAAATACGGTTGATAGGTGTTCCATTTTATTTTTCCTTTGAGGCTGAACATGATGTGCCTCAGATGATCCACTTCTCAGGGTTAAGTGTTGTTGCACTCATTGAACTATCCATGTGGATGAGAGCCCTCACAGCCCAGGCACAACGACGTAATTATTAGGAGCGCACTTTACCACTGAGCTAATAGGCCTCACATCAGGGTCTTGCTATTCCAAAAGCGAGAGAAACCCCAACCCTCTCTTTCCTTTTTACATCCCTATGTCGCCGCGCGGGAGGGACACGAGGGCGTAAAAAAGAGGATCCTATCAACTTGTTATGACCTAGGATCTCATGAGCTTGGTCTTACGCCCCTTGGTGAAATAATAGAAGCATATTGCGAAGTAACAAGCCCAGTCTGTGTCGTCCCATATGGCAAAAAGAACAAAGGGCACAAGCAGGAGCACGCTATAAAAGAAAGCTTAGTATCCCTGAATCAATCATACCTTTCTCGGCCTTTTGGCTAAGATCAAGTGTAGTATCTGTTCTTATCAGTTTAATATCTGATACGTGGGCCAATGGCTCACACGATATTAAATTTATTTTTTTAGGGGGAGGGTCCATCACAGTAGCTTGCTGCTGGGGCTCTCGAGCGTCGCCTTTGCGCTGCACTATAGCATTGGCCTGGCGCTCCCCACCAACTCTAGTCCCAATGCTTTAATTTGTAGTTTGCGAGTGTTCTATGCTTGCAGGGGGGTTCTTCATGCTTCAGTAACCAATTGCAGACTAGAATGATTCAGAGAACAAATCCAATGCTTTGATTTGTAGTTTGTGATGGATCGAATGAAAGCAAGTCATTGATGGTTGGGAGACAGTTAAGTTCTTTACTATGAACTTCATCCCCCAACTCATGTTCAAGAACTTCTTGGAACACACACCTCTGTGCTGCTTTTTTTCTTTCGATGTTTATTTAGGTGCTTCTCTTTACCTGTTTTCTTGAGTTTTTCTTATTGATTTTATGGTATTTTGCTGACTATTAAACCCTCGTTTTCCTATACCCTAAATTAAAGACCTCGCCATAATCTTGACAATGGTGTTTGTGTGGAGCAGGACGAAATTCTTGGGGCAGTCCTGCCCTATATACTAGTATTTGTTTTTTCTTAGATTGTTAATTTTGAGGGAACCCTTTATGAATCAGCTTGAGAATGGTTAACAATCTCTGTTATCTGACTACTGATAAGCAAACAACCTAGAAGAGGCCATGGCCATTGTTAACAGAAAATAGATATTGATTTTAACTCTCTTTCAATCCTCATGCTGCCATTGGAACCTGTCTTACATGTTCATTGTCTTAGAGAAGTGTCTGTGAATTGGGTTTTTGTTGTGATTTTCAAACATGTAACGTTTCCTCCATTATTATCACATCTGATATAACATGCATAGTTTTTCTTATCTACTTTTTCTTTAGAATATTGGTAGATTATGATTAAAAAAATAGTTTTGCAGAGTCAGGAGCTTGAAAGGAATCGGAGCTTTCCCAGATATATTCTCTGCTCAGCATTCACACATCACAATATCTGCCTAAATAGTCACTATTCACGGAAAACATACCTTCTTCGAATATCCATACCTTTGTATGTGTTGGGATAAAACTTTAATTTTCACTATATCTGGTGTTTTTGCATTCAACAATTTCTCCTCACCAAATTAGTGTTTTTTGCCATGTTTCTTTTTTTTTAGTTGGATTTTTTCAGTTATTAATTGCTCCTCTCGATGCATACACGTTTTATACTTTGCATGAATTATCTTCCAAGTAGATTGCAATGGCTTTGGATATTTGTAGTCCATGCTTTCGCTGAGGTTTCAGCCGAGCTTTTCATATTCATTTGTTTTTGTGCTGCATTGCTCTGTACTTTTATTTTGGCATTTCAAGTATCCTATTAGAGCTTCAACAGGCATCTCCTTTCATTTTCGATGCAAAACTCTTTGGTTTTCCTTAGTTGATGCCAATTGCTTTGGAGATTGGATTTTTATGTTTCCAACATTGAAACCGAGCCTTTGTAAACAGCTTCGTCTGAGACTGGCTACGCTTTTATCCGTTCGTGTTCTTTCCGATCTCTACGCATTTCATCGCTCCATTGAAAATTCCCTCTTCCCCTACCATACTCTAGCTTGGCAGTTTCGATTGTCTGTCCAGGGTTAAGCCCTGGGATTTGACGGTGGACTTAAAGGCCAACTAAAGACATTTTACGCCAAATCATTATAGATAACGCTTGCATCCTCTGTATTACCACAGCTGCTGGCACAAAGTTAATCAATGCTTATTCCCCAGATACCGTTATTGCTTCTTCTTTAGGAAAACAAATTCACGATCCATAGGCCCTCTACCTCCATGCGGTATTGCTCCGTCAAGCTTTTACCCATTGCAGAAAATTCCCCACTGCTGCCTCCAGTAGGAGTACGGGTCGTGTCTCAGTCATAGTGTGATTGATCATCCTCTCCACACATTTTCTCATCCTCTTTGTAAGGAGAATGAGAAAATGTGTGGAGAGGCGTGTAGAAGCATGGAAAGAGCAATGTAGCTCTATGACATTGTGTAGTTTGTTCTATTGCTCTTAATGAAGCTCTGTCCTTATTTTAAATGGCTCATTCATAAAATATTTATAGACTTTAATGATGAACCTCCTCTTTGGAGATTGGTGTAATAATGAAGAATAATTACTTTTCTTTGGAGTTACGTTGATTATTGTTCCTTACTATGTCATTTGATTGAAAAGTTGGTGCTTATAAATTATTTGCATCGTACAGAAAAGTGCAGCATTGTGTTGACTTGTTTAGAGCTCATCACTTTGTATTTGGTGCATGCTAGTAGGTGGGAACTTTCAGGGTATGGGTTGACACCCAAATATTTTTTTAAGGTTGGTTCGAGACAATCCAACCGTTTTGTATTTATTATGACTTTTTCTTTATGAGTACAATCTTATTTTTCCAAAGAAATCTATTTTCTTTCTTGTAAAAAAAGAATTCAAGGTTTTTTTTGTTCTTATATAATTCTCATGTATATGAATGCAAGTTCGTTTTATTTTTTCTTTGTGATCAATTCTTTCATTTCCAATCAAGATCTTTTTATGTTTTTCTTGAGCAAGTTTTTTCCTAAGAAAAAATAAAGTATTTTGTAGAAGTTTTTACTAAGAATTTCTAAAAAAACCTGAAAAACAAAAAACAAAATTGACATTGTCACTATACCTTAAGAACAATTCAGGATATGCTCCAGGACATAGAGAAGAGGTAAATATTAAAAGGAATTATGAAAAGTGGGCTCATAGATCTTAAGGGTGCGACTAGGATCAACCAATCAATAAAATAATACAATCAATCACACAACTCAACACCAAGATCCTTATGTGGAAAACCCGATGCGGGAAAAACCACAGGACAGTAATCCACCTAAAAAACTTTCACTATCAACAAATAATGAGTTCACAAGTGTTCTTTCTTAGATATAACTACATATACATCATCAAGAACAATATATTCTTAAAAGAGAAAAAGGTTAAAGAGAAAAAGGTTCTAGAAAATCTCATAACGCTGATAGCTTTTTCAATCTAATTGCCTAAAATGAAGAGCAACATGTTTAAAAGCTTCTATCAAAATCTCAATCCAATCCAACAATTAACGATCTAGAAATCAGAGAATGAATACAAATTGCTCAGTTGTCTCTTTTCTTTTTTTCTCTCGTGCTCTTCTTTTTCCTCTTACAAGGCCTTCCACCATGACAATGTTTTTTAAATTTATTTATATAAGGCAGCCAGCACTGTGCATTTAAAAGCATTCCTTTTATTTGAAACATGTTGTGTGTGGTGGTCCCCTTATCATATGGTGCGGGACCATCCAACAAATCTCCCCCTTACTTATCATGTAAAGAATTCACCATACCAGCTATTAGCTTGTAAGCTTCAATTTGGGAGGCTTTACCAAGCTCGCTTTCTTTTTACAAAAATCAACATTCTCTCTTGGTAGAGGCTTGGTGGTCATATTTGACACATTTTCATTGATATCTAACCTATGTGTTTTGATTGAGAGTGAAAAATAGGACGCTTATTGACATAGATTGCACCTTGACTGTCACAATATAACATAAAGTTCTCTTGAACTAGGCCAAGTTCATGTAAGAACTTCATCCATAACAACTCTTTACCGCTTTTAGTAAAAGCAATATATTCAGCCTTTGTAATGGATAATGCAACATATTTTTACAGCTTTAATTGCACCATGAAATTGCTCCCCCTGTATAAGTCATCAAGTATCTTGATATGGACTTTCTAGAATCAACATCACCAGTCATATTTGCATCTGTGTATCCATCAAACAAATGTTTACCATTTCCTAAACATAAGTTTAACCTAAAAGTACCTTTGAGATACTCGAGTATCCATTTCACAGTTAACTAGTGCTCTTTACCAGGATTGGAGAGAAACCGACTAACCACACCAACTGTATTAGTTATATCTAGCCTTATGCAAATCATGACATACATTAAGCTACCAACTGTGGATGTATAAGGAACCTATTTCATCTCATTTCTTTCTTTGTCACTTGAAGGACACTGTTTAAAACTTAGTTTAAAATGGCTTACAAATGGAGAACAAACAGGTTTAGAATTGCTCATGTTGAATCTCTCAAGTATCTTTTGAACATAACTCTTCAAATATAGCTAAAGTTTCTCATACTTCCTATCATGAGTAATCTTCATGCCAAGAATCTATTTTGTTGGTCCTAAGTCTTTCATTGCAAAAGACTTGCTTAACTCTCTTTTCAAACTCTAAATCTTCTTAATTAGCATTATAACCAACAATCATCATATCATCCATATATAACAAGAGAATAATAGAGTTTCCATTTAAAAACCTTTTCATAAACACACAATTATTAGAAGTGGTTCTATCATAACCATGTTACATCATGAAAGAATCAAATTTTTTATACCATTGCCTTGGAGATTGAAAACAGGAGTGAAATTGGAGAAAATTAAAAGTTTAATGATTAATTGAAGGTCAACTTGCATAAATCTATGACCAAAGACTAATGTGAAAAAGGCGCTAAAATTTAGGGCTAACATTGAAGTTTGACAAGGGTAAAATTGCATAAAATTAAAAGTTTAGGGTCAATTAGGGGTGCAACTGTAAGAAATTAAAATTCAAATGACCAAGTTGAACTTTGGTCATTCCTAAATTAAAACCCTAAATCCCAAAATAACATCATTTTGATAAATAAATAAAAGACCAAACAACGCGTCGTTTGGTAATTTTCATCTTCTTCTTCATTTCGCCAGAAAAAGCTGCTCGAGTGGCCTCTTTCCCAAGGTATTTAATGCTTAATCTCTCCATCAAATTTGACAAAACTTGCACGCAAATGATGGTCTGACATCTTACTACAACCTAATATGGTCCTTTTTGGTCGATTGACGTCAGGCACTACCCCAAAGTGGCTAGCCTAACTAACCTTCAAATGTCAAAATCGGACAATTCATGATGGCCACTTTGAGCCAACAATTGAGATCCTTTGGGGTTGAATCAAAGGCTAAGATTTGACACCATTAAAGATAAAATATCCATCTTCCACCCCTTATAAATAGAGGTGGATTTCATGGCCCGAGAAAGGAGAAATTAGAAGCCAAAATCAGCAAAAACCAACTTCTTTCCCCAGTCTTTATTTTCCCTCTTGACCACCTCATTTTGCCACTCCCTCCGCCTCATCTCAGCCGCCAGTGCCGCCACTAACCACTCATTGATCTTATTTGCACCACCAGGAACGCCGTCAACAACCGTCTGCCTCTGACCAGGTAAGCTGCCTCTTCTTTTCCTCATCCAAAACATCCCTTCATGCTAGCCACTACACACAAATTTTGCATGCAATGGTTGCTTAATTAATTTGCAAAATGGGTTGGACCCATTTCGACCCAGCCTGGATGGCCAAACCAGTCCGGGTCCAACCCACCCCTAAAAAAATAAAAAAGATAAAAAGAAAAGGAGTTTATTGAGCCACCAGTCGGCCCAACCCGACCGACTGGGTTGGGTCCAACTCGATTTATAATAATAATAATAATAATAATAATAATAATAATAAATCCAAAAATTATCGAGGGTCATTTTAAAATATTTGTCATTTTAAAGTATCGGGTTGTATATTTATACTATAAGATACAGATCTGGTATTAAAATACCGGTTTTCTCCAAAACTTTTCTTAAAAAAAAATTGAAAATTCAAAAAACTTTAAATTAATTTCCTCTTTCAAAAAAAAATAAAAACAAAAAAAATATTTTTTTCATGCATACAACCAAATTCTAAAAGTTTTCCAAGCATGTTTTCATAAAAAAACAGAAAAAAATTTACATCTTTCTCATATTTTAAAAATGCAAAAAAAATGGATATCATAATTAGTTTATGATTATCTATTAGGATTTGACCAAAATGTCAAAAACCCTTCACCAATCATTTTGTTCATTTTATATTAGGGTTTAATGTAGACTTTAATATTCTGGGGTGTAAAACTAAACATTAGAGTATACTCTTAGGTATTAAAGATGCAAAGAAATAAAAGCAATGCTAAAATCTACACCTTATAAGTAAGCATTGTGTAAGTATATGCATGGATATACATTTTCCTCCTCCTTTTAGACCTTTTTGGTTCAGAACCTTTTTCTCCCTCTCCTAAACTTTCTAGTTCAGGATTTTAGAAATTTAAATGTAATACGAACTTTATATAAGTATATTTTGTTTCGGATATGCATTATTGTTGTGGTTTACTGTGAACTGTGGTTGTGATTTGTTGTTATTATTGTTGATGATGTGTATTTATGTGAGAATCATAGACTTGAAGATCATAACAACTAACCAAAAAAATGTGAAAATGTTGATGGATTCACCGATAGAAAGGCAATTTTATCAGAATATCCATTAATAATTTCACCCGAATCTTCGCACCCTTCTAGAACTTTTGATAAAACATACAAAATGTCTAAAGATTTCTAATGGAATAGGCGATGAAAAATTATGTCGGCAAGTTAGTTATCGACGAAGTTTCCAAAGAAAAATGGGCAATGCAATCTTATTTTTTTGGCAAGACTATTCTGTCAAAAATCCCCAACGATATATCCTCTAATAACAAGTTCACGTTGGCAATTCCGTCGGCAATTAAAATATCGATGAACATTTTGCCTAAACACCGATGGAATATTTTGTCAATATTTTTCAATTTTCTAGTAGTGATTCTTAATCAACTCAATGTTGAATAATAAAATTTAAAAAAATCAATTAAAAAAGGATGAAAACAAACAAATTCGAGTCCATCTAAGTTAACTTGTCAAACTTGAGTCCGGGTCATAATATCAAGATAACCTAATAAAAAGCAAGCTAAAAAATTAAAAAAATCTGATTCTCAATCAATTTAATGTTAAATGATAAAATTAAAATGAAAAATAAATAAATTCAAAAAATAAAAATCAAATTTGACATTAAAAAATAAATTGTATCTCCTTCATTATTTTAGATAGTTACATTCCAAAACTAAGAAGATAAGAGAGAAAAGAAAAAGAGAAGAGAAGTTGATTGAAGTATTAAAGTCAAGCTAGAGCATCGTCATGCTCGAAGATCCCGCCAAGACAAATCAAGTTGTACCAAGGAATGTCATTTTCGAAGGCCGATGGCTATCGCACACATTGCAGAATTGCAGTGACCCTTCTCATATATGCACATGTCACACACATCAAGCACTTTTTCCCTTTTCGTTCAAATCAATCCATAAATCCTTAATTTAGTTTCAAATTCAGTCACCTACTTCAATTATTCTAAATCAATGAGATCAAATTTTATCTTGTCAAATCAAGTATCAACCAAACGTTGATTTTTTTTCCTCACACCATGAGAACTCCACAAGAAGCCAATCAAGGATAAACCTTGAGTGACCGTAACAAAAAAAAAAAAAAAAACTCGAGGGGCACCATTACAATCCAGAGGTTTTGTTTTTATGCTACAGTGAAACCCAAAAGCTTTTTTTTAGTTTCTTTTAATAATTAATGATAATTGTTGTAATACAGAATTGGCACAGTCGAATCCTTATTTCCAGAGATAATATTTAGTATAAACTGTACAGAAGCTCTATGTTACAGAAAAATAGTTATAATCTAACTCGGTTGATTGGATTCCTCAATCTTGAACCCAGATACCTTCGCAAGCTCAGACAATTCTTGATCTCCACTCAAAACCTGCAAGAAACACCTTACGTGAATGAGAATATCACTTTATATAGGGAAAAAAATAGAGAGAGAACTTCTTCTAGTATGATTCAATGGCTGTTTAGTGCAGCTTTCAATGCTGATTGGAACGAGTTAATAATCAATTAGTGGTATCTAATCTAATTCTAATCAAACAAACTGAGCTGCCTAAAATCCTATAGCAGCGAAAAACAAAACATGTTTCCTAGAATCTTACAGGAATGGGAATTGAGCCAAATACTTTAACCTATGCTACTACATGTAATGTGAGTTCAGACAAAAAGAGGCCACTGATAGATGATGCTATCTTTTTGGTCAAGGAAAAGCGAAAGCTCGATACATTTAAATATCCATACCTGACCATTGATCAACCATGTTGGAAATCCTTCAAGTTTAGCATCTGCACATGCCTTTATCATCTTAGTTCCTTTCCTAAATCCATTAGGGAAGCATTCCACATAGTTCAACAGTTCTGCTGCCTCCTTCCCAAACATCTAATGCATCAATAGCATGAAGAAAATATTATAACTAGCCACATATCACTGTTTGGAAACATGCCAGAATTGGAAAAGGTTCTTTACAAAATATTAGGTACTTGGGATAATTCAAAATTTATTTTCTTCGATAAAACAGGCAAACAAATCACATAGTGATTTGTTTGTCTCTGCAAATTTGCATGTGCTCTATTCAGATAATTGTGTATTCATTTGTCGGGATAAATGGAAAGCAAAGTTTATTTCACTTTATGCAATGATGTCTCACTATAAAAAATGTCCTATATTCAGATAACATTTGATTTTACATTTCAAATATCCATATGCTG
>Ga0325410_1004122_pt1 | contig 16298 bp, 7 predicted proteins | sample PopdelMetagenome_16_FD_206182 | JGI IMG/M metagenome (GOLD analysis project Ga0325410, IMG submission 206182) | Populus deltoides microbial communities from Bellville, Georgia, United States - Xylem-PdIQD-R3 | ecosystem: Host-associated > Plants > Phyllosphere > Stem > Wood/Secondary xylem...
TGTTAAGATTTTCTTATAAAATATTTGCTTTTTTAAAGAAAAAGTGAATGGGTTTAACATTGGATGATTAAGAATTGACTTAAATTTTTAATCAAGTTAGACCAGTTTAATTTTATACTTTAATATTCTAAATAACTCTGTTTGTTTTTGTATTTCAAAAGTATTTTTGAAAAAAAATAATTTTTTTTAAATTAATATTTTTTGAGTGTTTTTAGATTATTTTGATATACTAATATTAAAAAATAAAAAAATATTATTTTAAAATATTTTAAAATAAAAAATATTTAAAAAAATGACTCCTCCAAAAATTTGAGTTCTTATTAGCATGCTATAATATCAAACAAGGGGTCACGTGATTCAAGCCCAGGAAATCCCAACTGTTATTGTCCAAAATGTACCAAGCTCGAAGGCCGATGCCATGTCACCCAAAATGAAAAAAATATCCACCAATTTCTGAGTTATAAAGAAAATAAAAAATCTTATCCTACCATTCCATCATCTCCTCCAACTCCAACACTATAATTCCAACTGAAACACTCTAACAAAGTCTCTTCAACCTAAAACTTTCTCAACTTCCAAACAAGAGCTTCTTCAGACAACATATGAAACACCAAACCACAGAAGCAACATCATAAGCTGTCATATGATGACCTTCACAACTGCAAAATTAACAGAATTGCCACTGAGAACCACCTCCACACTGCCCCTCAGCTCCCACTCCCTCTTATCTAAAATCGCCACATTTCAATCCCTCAAAAAACCCTTCTCCACTGCAACTTCATCTTCACTTAGAACCAACAAAACCCCTAAAACCCAACAAAAAAACTCTAATTGGATCTCCAAATGGAAGCCTTCTCAAAACCATTCGATCAAAAACCCTCCATCAAAAGTCAGTCAAGAAAAGCCTCATTATTTCTCCAATGACAAGGGCCAAAATGCCATTGAAAGAATCGTACTACGGTTAAGAAATTTAGGGTTAGGATCAGACGATGAAGATGAATTAGAAGGATTGGAGGGGAGTGAAATCAATGGTGGTGGTTTAACTGGAGAAGAAAGACTTGGAGACTTGTTAAAGAGAGAGTGGGTCCGGCCGGATACAGTGGTTTTCAGTAACGATGAGGGTAGTGACAGTGATGGATCTGTGTTGCCATGGGAGAGGGAAGAAAGGGGGGCAGTGGAAATGGAAGGAGGGATAGAGAGTGGGAGGAAAAGGAGAGGAAAGGCGCCGACTTTGGCAGAATTGACAATAGAAGATGAGGAATTGAGGAGGCTGAGGAGAATGGGGATGTTTATTAGGGAGAGGATTAGTATTCCGAAAGCTGGGATTACTAATGCGGTTTTGGAGAACATTCATGATAGGTGGAGGAAAGAAGAGTTGGTTAGACTTAAGTTTCATGAGGTTCTTGCTCATGATATGAAGACTGCTCACGAGATTGTTGAGGTTAATTTCTAGCCTGATTAATTGTTTGCTATGTTATTTGATTTTTATTCAAATCATGGTGCAATTATGCTATATTGATGATCAATTATGGTGTTAGGCATCAATGCATTTGTTATTATAGTCATGCTGAATTATGTTGTTGAATGATGCTAGAGATGCTTTTGGTAAAGTTATTAAACTATCCAATGGAAACCTGATATAGGTTGTGTTATTTTTCTTGTAAAAGGACGTGATAGGCTTGTCATTTAATGATTGATGTGTTGATTTAGTAATCTTAAGCACCTTTACCATTAGTATATGTTGTTTCCCTTTCTCTTGTGGAAGATGTTATGATACTTTGCATGAAGGAACCTTCTTGTTTATGTGTTGCTAAGTGTTCAGTTTTAATAAATTTGTTCCTTTTATCACTGTTCTACAATTTGTTTTTGATTTTTTACTATTGTGGCGAATGATGGTATTTTGTTTGTTTGAGTGCCATGCTGATGTAGTAGAGATTTTGTTGAGTGTCCTAAAAAGGATTTGTTGAGAGCTAGGTTTGTAGAATTAGGGATTTTTGGTGGGAATTAGGGTTAGGGTTTGATGTATCTGGAATTGGGATGGATTAAGGATGTGTTAGGATGATTTGGGGGTTGCTATTGTCATGTTGTTAGAATCTTATGTTTCATGATTCAAATCTTACAACTTGTCTCAATTCATATACAAAATGACTGGATTCATGGGGTGAATCCTAGATGTGCAAGGATCTTACAATTCAATCATGGATTTGATTCGATTCAATATAGTTTTACGGGTCAACACAAATAGAAAATGAAAGTAAATGCATAATTTTTAAAGAGACGCTAAGCTAGGAATGCTAAGTTTACAGGTCATGGATGACGACAACACATAAACAATTTTCTTTGAAAAATACTTCTACTTGAAACTGAAACAAATTGTAAATTAAATTTTCACAAAGAAAGAAAAGGGTGAAATAAAGCAAGAGCATCTAAGTCAGCCAGAATGATAAAGGTGATATCAAAATTGAGGAAGAATAAGGTTGCTAATTATTCTTTATTAAAACGAGGTTTAACTAGTTAGAAGGTGGCTTTTAGATATTCAAGTTATTGAGTCTTTAGAATGATCAAGTACCAATGAACAACATGTTGATTTTTGAGACTTTGGGGTCATTTAATGAACAATTTTGCATCAAGTTATTGACACACATTTTGTTTTGTAAATGCTCATTTTTTCTTTATTTTAGAAACATTTAGTATGTTATTTATCTTTTATGATGTCATTTTCAATTGTTATTGAATGTTAAGATTCACAATCCCAAAAATAGGCTTTCTGATTCATGATTCAAATCTTGATTTGACAACTATGAGTAGCACTGAATAGTAACCAAGGTTAATGTAGCTATAAGAATGCTTAGAGGAGGCAGAAACAAAACACAAAGCCACAGCCTGTCAACTAAATCAAATATTCATAATTCCTTTATTCAAAGTCATACAATTCCATGGAATAGGTGCTCCTTTTACTGGCTCCAAAACCATAATAGTCTTTAAACTAAACAAGAAATAGAAATTTAAGTTTGAAAAGTAAAACACTTAATGAAAAACTCCAAATTAATATTCTTGATCTAAAATAAGCTAAGATTCCTCAATACCATTAATATGCCTAAGCAAAATAAATTCCTAAATAGTCTAGTTTACAAGAAACACTAGAATATGCAGAATTAAAAGACTTCTTTTTCTTTGACTGCATCACATGCTTATGGTTGTAAGAATTATGCTTGAGTGTGTTATGTATAACTTACTTCACATGTTTAGCATGATATATTTTCTGGTAGTATGTCTAACATAAATGATAAGAATTTGGCAAATGCAACTAACTGGTTGGTGTCATGTTCAGCGTCGAACAGGAGGATTAGTTATACGGAGAGCAGGGAGTGTTATGGTGGTGTTTCGTGGAACTAACTATCAAGGGCCTCCATCTAAGTTGCAACCTGCTGATAGAGAAGGGGATGCTCTCTTTGTCCCAGATGTTTCTTCTACTGACAGTGTTATAATGAGAAGCAGCAACATTGCAACTTCATCTTCTGAAAAGAGTAAATCAGTAATGAGGATAACAGAACCTACTGAGAACATGACAGAAGAGGAAGCTGAACTTAACAGCCTGCTAGATGGTTTGGGACCCCGTTTTGAGGAGTGGTGGGGTACAGGATTACTTCCAGTTGATGCTGATTTGCTTCCTCCAAAAGTTCCTGGTTACAAAACTCCTTTTAGGCTTCTTCCTGTTGGAATGCGGGCACGGCTTACTAATGCGGAAATGACTAATATGCGAAAGCTTGCTAAAGCACTTCCTTGTCATTTTGCCCTTGGTATTACTCACCTTCTACAAAATCTTCACTTTAAAGTTCCAATAGTTTTTACATTATATTTTGTCATAAACTTATCTTATGTAGGGAGAAACAGAAACCATCAAGGGCTGGCTGTCGCTATACTCAAGCTTTGGGAGAAAAGCTTAGTTGCAAAGATTGCTGTAAAACGGGGTATCCAGAATACAAATAACAAACTGATGGCAGATGAACTAAAGGTTTGTTACATGCATCTAACTGGTCAACAAAATATGTAGTATTGAATTTGTTTGCTCATTGCAGGTTTTTTTACATCAATAATTTGTAGTCCCAGCTGTTTTTTAATAGCAAAGTTCCAGGGTCGTTTAATTTACCATTTTTTCTTTCTGATTCATGTTATTTCACTTCCCCCTTGTGGTTCTTCACTCTCCTTCATACATGACATGCTTTGCTTGGTAGAAGAGACAGAAGAATGGATTACGTATACAAACGAAGTATTAAAGTTTGATGGTGTTAAATTTTCATTAATTTTTGCAGATGTTAACTGGTGGTGTGTTATTGCTCAGAAACAAGTATTACATTGTAATATTCCGAGGAAAGGATTTTCTGCCACAGAGTGTAGCTGCTGCTTTAGCAGAGAGACAGGAAGCGACGAAACAGATTCAAGATGTTGAAGAGAGAGTGCGAAGCAATTCAGTGGAGGCAGCACCATCAGGTGAATATGAAGGAAAGGCGCTTGCAGGCACATTGGCAGAGTTTTATGAGGCTCAAGCACGGTGGGGAAGAGATATATCCACTGAAGAGCGTGAAAAGATGATTGAAGAAGCTTCCAAAGCTAAAACTGCGAGGCTCGTCAAACGAACTGAACATAAATTAGCTATTGTAAGTATGATTTCTTATTTCACACGATCTGATTTCTAAAAGACCTTGCTGAAGCATCATATGTCAGACGCTTGTTTTTTGCCTGTGTGCTCACCTTGTTTGATCCAAGAGAAGTTTCATTCTAACCATTTTTAAATGTATGGGTTTTAGGATGTTGAACTCCCTGAAATTCCTTTGATGAGCTCTTCTAGTTATTTTTCATTTTCATATCAGATTAATTAAACATTTGACACCCTCTGTTTGAGATGTGTAATGCATAGTTCATATACTTACTTGGAAGCCCTTTTTTAAGATTTATTTATAAAAAAATAAGTTTGCAACCAAAATAGTTGCTGGTGTGAGACTCGAGAGTTTAGCTCATAAAAATTCTGAAGTCTAAGCCTATCTCCCAGTTAAGTATGGGTTTCAGCTGTTTATATTTACTGCTCTGTTCTTTATATACTCAAAATCAACAGCATCCTCCATGCTTGATGGACTATGGTGGTTTTTATTCAAGTAGATGGTTATCTCATAGCATCAAATCCTAATTTATTGTTTTTATCTGTGATGGACCGTAATCTCATCAACTTATCTATTATAAATATGTATAACTTGGATGAATATTTGAATTCCTGGCAGGCCCAGGCCAAGAAGCTTAGAGCTGAGCGTCTGTTATCTAAGATAGAAACTACAATGGTTCCTTCTGGTCCTGATTTTGATCAAGAAACAATCAGTGAGGAGGAAAGGGTTATGTTTCGCAGAGTTGGTTTAAGAATGAAGGCTTACTTGCCACTAGGTTTGTATTCTTAAGTTCATCGACTGAACTTTGAAGTCAGAGCTGAAAATCTGATGGCCTGTCTGTGCTAACGTGTAGGTATTCGTGGTGTTTTTGATGGTGTCATTGAGAATATGCATTTGCATTGGAAGCATAGAGAACTTGTGAAGCTAATATCCAAACAAAAGACTCCTGCATTTGTGGAAGATACAGCAAAATTGTTGGAATATGAGAGTGGTGGGGTACTAGTGGCAATAGAAAGAGTTCCCAAAGGGTTTGCTCTTATTTACTATCGTGGGAAGAATTACCGCCGACCAATCAGCATAAGGCCAAGAAACCTTCTAACAAAGGCAAAAGCATTGAAGCATTCAGTGGCCATGCAAAGACATGAGGTTTCCATTTCCCATTGTCTCATGCTTTGATTTTTCCATTACATTTATAACCATGGTCATCTATAACTGTGATTGATGTCCTTTGCATCCCTGTGTGGGTTCATGCAGGCCCTTAGTCAGCACATATTTGAATTGGAAAAGAACATCGAAGAAATGGTGAAAGAAATGGTACGAATCTGTTTTCTAGTTTACATCTATTAAAATAGAATTACTGGATATTTCTTCTGCATGTGCTTGCTCACCAACTTCCGCCAACTTCAGTGCCCCCCACAAAAAAAGGCTTTTCCAAAATCTTCAATTTTTTTTTTTGGGATGGGGTTATTTGCCTAGTTCTGAATGCCTGAAAGGAAAAAAAAAACAGTGTTCTTTCTTCAACAATTTCTGATCTCTTTGTCCATTAATTCCCTCCTCTTCATCATGTGGGGTAGAGCAGCATGGTAGTGTGAGTCAGGCCTCGATTCAGAAAGGTGAAGGGCCCAAAAGTCTAAATAGGGGGTTCCTAGCTCCTCATCTCATTGTAGCATTTGTGTGTGTGCGTGTGTGTGTTAGTAGGTCACAATGTGGAGGTTTTTAGATAACAAGAAAATTGTGAATGAGGTGATGTGGTTTTATAGCAAACTTTATTCCGAGTGTAATCTTAATCTATGATTGAGGTTTTTGAGTGGAGTCTTATATCACAAGATAAGCTTCCAACTCCAAGTTGATGAGGTGTTTGAGGAGAAAGCGAGAAATCACGGCCATGGATAAGGATCTAAGTCCTCATGGTGTTGTGATAGCATTTTCCTTCCAATATTGAAAATATTAAGAATAGTCTCATGTCTGTATTTTAAGTAGTTGGTCTATATGAGGTGGTAGGGAAGAGTGGAGGAGTATGGATTCCACTTTCAATACTTCGATTCTGAAAAAGATTGGTCCTTTAGGAATGGGGATTTTTGGTTACTAGTCAATTTAGTCTAGTTACAAGTGCTTATAATATGTTCCCTAATTTTCTTCCTGATTGGCTTTTGGTGCTTGGAGATGGTATTTCTTGCTCTTGGAGTGCTTTTTAGGTGGTCATCAGATTTTATATGCAGCCTCAATCTTGAATAAAGTAGATAATGTTAGTAATAAATGGAAGTTGTGGATGGAATGGTTTCTATCAGATAGTGAATGTGGTGGAAAACCCTGATTTTCTTGATATTTGATGCTTTTGCCAGTGTAATCCTTTGTTCCTTTCAATTAATAGTGATGATCGATGCTCTTCACAAGATGCTCTGCAGTAGGGTGGAGACACTTATGGTTAAAGGAGACCGGGTAGGATCTAAGGATATCCAGTGCTTATTTGTAGTTTGCTTATGGCATGATGCTTTTTTCAATATGATGGATAGTTTCTGTCATCCGTTGTCAATATTTTACCTCTTTGAGGTGTCTAGGTGAAAATTATTGTGTTAAAGAGCAGTGAGGCAGATATCCATTTCAAGTCAGTCTGAGCACTGTTGCTTCTCTTGCTGGATGTACCATGCAGATGATTATTTTTATGATCTATTATTTGTGGAACCCAGTGATGGAATTGCTTTCTCATCATCTAGATGGGTGCAAAACATGCTTTTAATAATATGCAGTGACGTTTTACCATTGTCAAGACATGCTGGTTTAGCCCCCTTTATGTTCGTCTCTATTTGGGATTCCTTTTTGGTTTCCAAGCGGACAGAGAACATGATTTGACACTTTTTATGACAAGCAAGGTGGGACTCTTGGTCATGTACACATAGAAACGTTATGATGGTGGGTAAATGGTAGTGTTACTTCACATTAGGGTTGATATGTGACGACACAGGTGTCTTCAATCAAATGTCTTGTCTCAAGTCTACAGCCATGTGAGCCCATGGAAATTCATAGCATAGCTTCTCCTTGTCAATTTCTTGTTCTTTTGGCATCAAGTTACTAAAGGTTCTTGTATTCGATTACAGAAAGACCTGTGGTCAGGGAATGGTATTTTCTTTTGTTTCTGCCCAGCTTAATCACCTTCCTAGCTTTCAAATTGCTCCTGTGGTCAGGGAATGGTATTTTCTTTTGTTTCTGCCCAGCTTAATCACCTTCCTAGCTTTCAAATTGCTCGTATCCTAGGGTTATTGTATATTGGGGTCTCAGCTTCCTCATAGAGGGGATGTAGGATCTCCAATTGTTTCGTATTTTATATTCCTTTTGCTTGCCACTGAGTTTGGATAGTGGGAATATTAGAGTTTGGAGTGTTTAGGTCAATTAAGTCCTCTTTTCTTTTGTTACAATACTTATGTGTGTTATACATGATAATCTGGGGCCTATATAAAAAATAGACCCACAATCCAGCATGTTTGGTTTATGGATTTGAGATGTTCATTTATGTGCCAAGTCCTGACACATGGCGAGCTGTATAAAGGCTGCTGAATGCAAAAACTCTCTAACAAGTGGTATCGAAGCACCTTCTTAGATCAATTAGGACTGCCTCCAAGCCAAACCAAGATTCTGCTACACTAATTAGGATTGACAAGTTTGCAAAAGCAGTTTTCTACTGAGATATAGTCAAACTACTAGTATCACGATTTAATAGAAAACAATACCACAAAAATCAATGACATAACAGTATATACAAGATTGTTAGCACAGTCCACCAAATATCTTGCCTACATTCAAAAATCCTTTTTTTTTTCTATTTGAAAACACATTGCATGTAAATAATGCTGGAGTTAAAACATCCATAGGCAGCACATCTTATTTTTCATATTTCTATTCTATTTTTAAGGACTAATTCCTTTTTGTTCAAGGAACACTAATCAATTGCATTAGGAAGACTCCTTACCATAATTTGGTGCTAACCTGGTTGCTTGGTTTTACTTGGTCCTTGCTCAATATGCATGGCCTTCGCTCTGAAAATATGAGCCACACAATTCCAACAATTGGTATTATCTCTTGGGCGTTTCCTTTTTTCTGGTATTTGGAAAAAGATGGAGTAGACAATTCTTGAAGTGGCATGAATAACCAAACTGTAGGTTGTTAGGAATTTATGACTGATATTCTTGTGGTGGAGGTCAAGCAATAAAGCAGTATGAAGTAAGTAAATTTGGTAGTCAAGTTAGGACTAATTGTGAGGTGCTATTTATTGTATAATTGGAGAATTGTTTCCTATCAAAATAGGACTTGATCATTATAAATAGGTTGATGAGGAATAATGCATTGGTTTGTTGTTTGTTTTCTTTTTTTATTAGCTTGTGGTTCAAGTTGTGAGGGTATGATCCCCCCCCTTTATGAGAGAGTGTGTATAAGGATTTTAGGATTGAGTTTGAGAATTAAATCCAATATTATCTATTATCACTTTGTTTATCTTGGTTGGTTTCCTTTGTATTAAATTGGCTCATTTATGGTAGTATGATAGAATCTTGGTATTAAATTGATTTTCTTTGGACTTGGCAATCTCCACTAGTGGAACCATGAATTGACTTGGTTACAGAACTGCAATGTTGACCCTTCTTCATGTAGATGATGCTACAGGCTCATACTTGAATAGCGGTCCTTGATAAGATTAAGATCATTGTTGTAGATTAACCTTAAGGGTTTGTTTGTAAACAAGGATGGATTGGATAAAGTGAGAAGATGAAGAGGAAAAAGGATGGATGCTATCTGTCCATGAAGTTGTTTGGCTAGCAAGGGAGGAGAAGGATAGAAGTCAACTTGTCCAAATTGGAAGGATTCGAAAACTATAAGCGAGGAATGAATGATAGATAGGATCTTTCCGATCATTTCTTGGGTCATTAGCCCTCTTGCTTAACAAAAGAAAAACCTTGTCTATCCACCATCATCCATCCTTCCCCCATCATGCCTGGCAAACAGACCCTATGTATTGCAATAATGGGAAGACACATTTCATCTCCTTTGTTTATGATGTGGAAAATTTGGAATGTTTTTGGCCCATGGTGGCGAACAGTGACTAAATTCTGGTAAGAGTAGAGGACATATTGATGAGTATGCTAGTTCTTAGGGTAAGTATTACTGTGTGCAATGTGATTGAGGGGAACTAAAGAATATTTAAAGACGACTTCATCAAAGCAGTTGCTTGGGGAAAGGAATTGTGGTTTTGGCCTCTTATTGTGTGCTATTTCAGGGAGTTTAAGATCTTCAGCTGATGATCACCACTTCAGGAAAGCTTCAATGTGTTTAATTATTTATTTTCCCTTTGCATTCTTACCCTTGTTGTGCTCGGTATAATCTTGCCTGCCACAAAATGGTCTATCAGGGGGCAGTTAAATATGCAGAATGCTTCAAGAAAGATGTTTAATATTCTTCTGTTGGTTATAAATTGTACTTTAGTATCATGTGTTGCAGCCTCTGTCATCCTTGTTACTTTCTATTTTTCATGTTAATTAATTGCTTTTGTGCCTCCTGTAATAAAGACTAGTTGAACCAGACAACTTTTTGTTTTTTATTGACAGGGGCTTTCTAAAGAAGAAGAGAATGAGAATAATTGGAGCTCAGAGGAACATGGCCCCTTAAATAATGTCTCAAAATTAACCCAAGTTAGTATTATGCTTTGTTCTCTTTGCTATTTGTCTTTTAATCATTACCTAAAAGTTTTGAATTCTGTCCCTTGTTGAGGGCTTGGGTGAGTTTAGCTTGGGGTTCAATTTTCCTGCTGCTTCAATTGCTGATTTTAGTTGTTTCTGACGAGAGAGTTATTCTCTTGTAATTATAATATTTTGTTTTTGTATGAATGTTCAGAGTGAGGATAAAGCTTTTTTCACCGAGTCTGATAGCGAAGATGATTATAATGAGGGCATTAATTATGAAGCTGCCAAAGATTTTTGAATTTTCAAGCTTCAAAAGTCATTATCACCGTGGAACACAAATAATTCACAAGTTTTACGTAAGTTATTGAAGTAACTGGATTGAATTTTTGTGTTCCAAGACTTTAATGCAGGTAAGCATCATGGTTTATCCTCTTTGATCATTTTTCTGGTATTTTCTTGAATTTGATATAATATTTACCATCTTATTTGTAATTAAATTTGTATTTGCAGCTAAAGACTTCTTTTGAACCATTCCTGAAAAGACTCGTAAAATTCTTTTTTTTATATCAATCTTAAAGACTTGTAAAGCCTTATAGGTGTTATGTTATAGGAGTTGAACACAGTGGTGTTTTCCGATTTATCTTCCCATAAAAGTCGCTGGTTAGTGATTCTTGCGTGGTGTAATGTTAGTAGTTGGCTAATAGTTTTTGCAGATGTGCATTGTTGCAGTCCTTTTCAGTTCTGTCTAAAGTAATCTTTTGAGGTCAGATGCATAATATGATATTGAAAAATCTAATGCTTTCTGATCTAACCATGTTTTTCAAATTCATTCAGGAGGTTCCATGATAGGATCATTTGCAATTGCAGTGGATGATTCTTGTACACTTTGAAGCTGGATGGGCATATTGCTGTTAGAATTAACGCAATGAATGATTTGCGTAGGTTTGCCTACCTGCATATTGTTGCAATTCAACAAAAACCTTTGTTCACTGGCAGTTAATTGATTAATGCCTGATTGCAAACTTGAGGTTCGAGTTCAACTGCAATCTGCATTCGTCATCGATAAAAGTGCTGGATCCCTTTCTGTTCAAACTGAACTTCGGTGATAACACATTGTATCAGTCGGTGTAGTAAAGTCAAATTTTCCCAGGTGAAGTTACCTGTAACCAACCAGTGATAATGCTTCTTTCAGACTGATTTATCTTCAATGATTGTATTTGTAAAAGCTTTATATATATTGTAAAGCGTTTTTGTGGCAATAAAGTGTAGAACAATTACCTTTGTATGTCCCCTGTTACCTTTCTAGTTGAGCTGGTCAGCCTTGAGAATTAATCCTTCACGTCATTTTATCCCATGTGATAAACTAGCTGTCATTCTATCCTACGACTGGCATCAGCATTCCCTTTTCCTTGGAGAGGTCTCAGAGTTTTCTTTCGTTGAATGGATGAAAATGAAGTCTGTGTGAATAGTTTTGAACTCACGTAATTACGAGGCATCAATCGAAATCCTAGTGGTCTTTTTTAAGCTAGTCCAGTGGTGTGTATTTCCCAGCAAGACCTGTAACATGTTGGCATTAACCCTGGCTTGTGAGATCTTGCCACCTCCAGGCTCTCCACAGTAACAAAGACAATTGCCTGTACTCTCTAAGAACAGAATCAGAATTCTCATCTCGCGAGAGTAATTTCTTGCATCCTATAGCAGTCTGTTAAATCTTGTTCTTTACAATGTCTTTTTGTTGAATAGCCAAGGCGTTGCTGCTAAAACACCTTTTTCTGGGATTTTTTTTTTTGTTTGGCAAAGTTCCCTCTATGTTCTCACACCAGTTTGCAAATTATAACCGGATATCACCATATTAAGTCGAGAACTGACCAACATCCAATTCATACACTGGCAGATAGGGCGTTGATGTTTTTCTGATAGTGTACAGTCAAGAAAGATCATGTTCTCCTTGAGAGACAGATACCATGGAAACTCTCACGTTCACGTGAGTATTAACAATTAACAGTTTAACCTTCTTATATTTCACTAGTAGACTTTTTTGGCTTTTGGGTCCCTGTAGTTTTTCAAACTTCACAATTCGGTCAACAAATTTCATTTTCTATCATATCTGGTCCCTGAAAGTTTATTTTCTGAGTTTCAAGTCATGTTTTGGCAACAAAAATCATGTTTTTTGAATTCTGAAATTTAAGCTAATTAGAGTGTTTTGGGATTGGAAAAAAAAAAGATTATGAAGGTTTTTAAGATGTGTTTTTTAAATGTTTTTAAATTCATAAATAAAAAAACCAAAACTTGATTTTCCGTCATTAGTAGTTGAAAGCCTACTTGATGCTCTTGGCCCTTTTTTAAAAAAAAAATTAATTGTTTTTTTATATATTTTAAATTAAAATTCACTTCAAATAAAATAATTATAATTATTTCAAATAAGGTTATAGCTTTGATGGTAATGTTATCAATTACTTTACAAATAATTATATATGAAATTAAATATTCAATTAGAATAAAATATCTATTTTTTTTCATGCACTTCTTGTGCAATTTTCTCAAACTAATTAATTTAATTTTATTTTTATTTTCACTAGATTTCATAAAAATTATCAAAACATATATATATATTTATATATATATATATATATATATATATATATATATTTAATTTGTCAAACCATGATAAGTTTTCGTTTAAAATACCATACTATGAATAAAAAGTAACATTTTTTTGTAAATAAATAAATTAATTAACAATGAAATGGAGTTTTATCTATACAATATTTTGACCAAAATTCATAATAAAAAATTGTTTGGTCGAAACAATGGTGTGTCCATTTTTTCTCGAAGAAGAAAAACAGTCTCTTGCACGTCAAAGACATTTTCTTTTTAATTTATTTTACCATGAAAATAATTTGATTTTCATGTATCATGACGAACTACGTGTATAAATAACGTCTGGTTTATAGTTTGTTAATTATAATTAACAAAGAAATTAAAAGAAGATGGATATTCATTGTAGATATGGCATTGTTGTAGTTTATTTCAACTTATGGTTTATTCTTTTCTTTTTTTACTTTATGCATGGCTGCTTTAATACTGCTTCTTCCTTCTTCTTCTTCTTCTTTTTTCTTATTCTTATCTCAAAGCTACTAAAGGTTTGTTTAATTAATTAATTAATTAACTTTTTTTTTTCATACGTGTCTTTTTGTCTATTGTTCTAAGAGTTTCTTTTATCTTCATTAAATTCTTATTATTTTTTTTAACTTTTTTTTGTATAATTTCTTCAAAAACCTATCAATTTTCTTTCTTTCATACATGTCTTCTTTGTCTCATAAAGTATAGTGATTTTAGTATTTAGTTACTTTTTTAGAATACAAGAGATGAAAGTGACGGAAGGAAGGAGACAAGATTGAAAAAAATAATAAAATTTTGGTGATGAATTACAAAATAAATAGATTATTTTTATATTTTATTTTATTATGGTGAATAAGACAAAATAAAATATAAAAAATCTGTTTTAATGTTAATATGTACTACATTCAAATTTACATATTTAAAAAAAATTATTATTTTTTCACTTTAGTTTATATCGAGTGTTGAAATTAATATTATTATAATAACCTTAGTTATGAAACTTGGATTGACCTGCTGGGTCGATCCAGGACCCAGTTGATCCGGGATTTGAAGTGGTCTGGGTTTAAGAAAAAATAAGTAAGCATCGATCCCATCTGAATCGGTCAAGAAGTGTCAACTCGCAACTCAAGATAAAATACTGGTAAAAAACCATTATTTTTTTTTGAAATTTTATTTGCTCAAAATGAGGTTGTTTTAATTAATTTTTTAAAATATTTTTCGGTCAACTTGGGCTGACCCCCTGACCCATGACTCAGGCCTTGCATAGGGTCAACTCTCGGGTTATAAAACTATAATAATAATCATTTTTATTCATATGTTGACTTGGTTCAACCCATGTTGACCCTCCAATCCATAACCCTGACTTTATCCCAAATCAACTCCTGATTCAGGTTTTAAAATTATAATAATAACTAATTTTATTTTTATGTTGACTTGAGTCAACTCGGACTGACCTTCCCGGGCCTTACCCCAGGTCCACCCTGAGTCGGGTTTTAAAAGAATAATAAGAACTACTTTTATTTTTACATTGATTTGGGTCAACTTAGATATTCCTGAGCCTTTCACTAGGTTAACTCCTCGAGTCGGGTTTTAAAACTTTAATAATAAACACTTTTATTCTTACGTTGAACCAGGTCAACGATCAACCTAACCAGTGACTTGGGTCAACTTATTTAATTTTTTTTTTTATCATTACATTACATGTTTTAGTTGAACAATTTTGAAATTAAAAGTTTTTATAATGATATTTTAAAAATAAAAAATAAAAAATGTTATCTTTAAAAATATATTTTTTACAAGCTTTCTGTTTTAGAATTACAGGGTTTCACTCCAAGATTATTCTATGAAAATATTTATTTTTATCCATGCATCTTCAACTAAATAAATTTTTATCTCTATTCTTTTTTTTTTCTTATATCATGAGATAATAAGCAGACACTAAACTAAATCATAACCGAGTACGACTAGGGCTGAGTTTGCTACTTTTGTCTCCAAAACTTGTATGCTCTCACCTCGTAACATTTTTGGTCTCTCTACTCTTCTCATCAACATCACTAGCGTCTCTGATCTACCTACATTATTTTCATACAGGATTTCATATCTATGATATCTCTCAATACATTTATAACTATTTTACTTTTATATATTTTTATTTTGTACTATAATAATCAGATATGACCAAATTCACTATCGAATCAAGATTTGAAAGCATTACGATCTCTGCAAAACGTTTCAAGAAATGCGTGGCAATTTTTTTTTATATAATTTAATTTAATATAACCTAGAATTGAATTGAAGTATAATGTATAGACTTAGTGGTGTTGATTTTGTGTTTTCGTGATTTGCTATGCATGCAGAGTGTCAATAGATTTAGGCTTACAAGCTATGACTTAAGAAGTAATTACTGTAAAGTTACTATAAATTTTTCAAGTGAAATTGTCCTCGAATGGGTAACAATTTCTTTCTTTCTTCTTCTTTTTTTTTACCTGTTTGAGTATTTTAGAATAATTGGATTGTGGAAAAACAAATAGCTTATGATGTACTTGAAAGTAAAAATAAACTAATAATGGATTGTGGAAAAAATAATAATTTTGAGGGCAAAGTTTATGTTTTCAGTGGAACAAGAAGGAAATTTATTTATTTTTTAACATTTTGAGGGTGCCATTCCCATCCTTGTTGGTTGATTATGGTTGCAAATGTAAATGTAAAAAAGTAATCACGATGCATGTTTGATCTTCGTTTGATGTTCTATTTGTAAATAAAGGGATCCCTAAATAGGAGGATTTAAAGGATTATCATTTGAATTTAGAGTGTGTTTGGAAACGCGGTGCAAACCAGTTTTTTTAAAATTTGTTTTTTTTAAAAGTAATTTTTAATGTTTTCAGATTTTTTAATGTGCTGATGTTAAAAATAATTTTTTTAAATAAAAAAATCATTTTAATATATTTCTAAATAAAAAATACTTTAAACTATAAATACTATCACATTCTTTAATCCATATAAAGTTGTTGTAACATGGAAACAGGTGAGTGTTGCTTCATATGTGTGCTCATTTCATTTAAGTTTTCTTAACCTCCTGACATTCTAAGTTTGTTGTTGAGATGATGTGTGTTGTGTGTTATTGTTTTGTTTGAATTTTAATGTGATATTGATGTGTTGATGTAAAAAATAAATTTAAATTTTTTTAAAATTTCTTTTTTAATATATTTTAAAGTGAAAAATACATAAACAAACAACTTCTAAACAAGACATTATGTTTTTACTCTTTATGCTATATGTAAGAAACACTAAATTTATCAATTTATAACAATTAACACCATCTAGATACTAACGTCTTTCTTGCTTGTTTTGC
>Ga0325410_1004124_pt1 | contig 16295 bp, 7 predicted proteins | sample PopdelMetagenome_16_FD_206182 | JGI IMG/M metagenome (GOLD analysis project Ga0325410, IMG submission 206182) | Populus deltoides microbial communities from Bellville, Georgia, United States - Xylem-PdIQD-R3 | ecosystem: Host-associated > Plants > Phyllosphere > Stem > Wood/Secondary xylem...
TTAGAATGTGTTTGTACAGACTTCTGTTTTACTTTTATAGTAATGTAGCCACTGCTAAAAATAAAAAATATAATAGTAAAAACATAATTTTTATATTTATATTTTTATATTTTGTGCAGTAAAAAATTGTAATAAATACAAAAACAGAAGCCAGGAGAAACGCTCTTATTTAATGTTTTTTCAAGTAAAAACACGTTTGAAAAGATTTGCTGCCAAACACCCCGGAGGACAAAGGTGTGTGCGCCGTGCGGGGTTGGAAATAATTACACTACACTGCAAACAAAAAAAAAATTCAATCGATTATAAAATGGGCCAGTTCAGTTTCTGACGTGTAGAAAGCCCAGTGGCTAACCAAGGAAAGAGCATCATAAACACTACAGAGAAGTGAGCTGAGCGAAAGAGAGAGAGACACAGGGTGTGTGTGTGGGTGTTGGTATCGGTGTGGGTGTTGGTGGTGGCCGAGTCCGCCGTGGCATGGAAGAAGAGCTGGCCATGCTTAGGCAATTCATTGGTCAGCTTCAAGACCTTTTGAATCTCTACGGCTCTCCTCTTCCTCCTTTTGATTCTCTTCAACCCTTTCACTTTCATAACCAACAACAACAAAATCACAACAACGGCAACAACGGCAACAACAACAGGTCTCTCTTTAGATCTCTTTCATTTCTCGATTCTTATTTCTTCCTCTCTACCCGCTTCGTTTTCACTGTGACCTCACATTTCTTACTTATTTTCAAATTTCACTTCATTTGTTACTTAGGTTTCCTGCTTCCTTTTTATTTTCTCTGTTTTAAGGTTACTTTATTATTAATAGTATTTATCATTAGGTTTTTTCTATCAAATTTTATGTGTTGCGAGTTTGGTAAGTTAAAGTGACTTTTTCAGGATTTCTCTTTTTGCCGTGTTTTTCTACGCAATGTGATTATTTTTTTCTTTTTGGAAATTTGACTCTAACGTTGTCTTGTTTCGTTTTTTAAAACTTCTTACCATGTTTTCGATAACTAAGGATATTTATTTATTTTTTTTTAAAAATCTCTTCTCTTAGGCTGTCCGATTGTTTACTTTTGGTACAGCCAGTCCCAAGCTCTCGCAGTTATTTTCCTTCTGAGGTTTATATTTTTCTGTTCATTTTTACTGTTTGCTGTTTTAGGAAAATTTTTAAATCTGTTGTTTGAGAAAATAGAAACGATTCTTTCTTATGTGATATTTATAGTATTCATTCATTGAGCTGTGGTGGATTACAAATATAGGAGGATCTCAGGTATTGAGTCTTTCACTAGATTCTCTATGGGTCTGGAAATCATGCATAAATTGTGCCTTTTTTTGGGATCGGTTTAAGAATTTAGCCTAATCACCCCACATGTTCATGTTTCTCCTACGAAAACGATAAGATGGAAGAATTTTGTTTCCCTATTATTTGTTTAAAATATGTGTCTGGATATGCTTGCAAACGAGGTCCTGTTATAGCTAACAGTCACAGAAAACTTTGTTTCCCTTTTGCTGCTAAGAATTTTCTTCTTCCTCTTATTCGCTGCATGTGAAGAGATGCTTGGATTTTCCATGTTTACTCTTGGGATTGGATTGTGACATGTTCATTTTGGTTTGGTATTTGTGTAACAAAGTCATTAAAGCTGTGATGATAGGATCTGAAATATGGATGCTTGCCCCAGGAGAGTAGCATCTCCTGCATCAATTGATTAAAAGTGCTTTTGCCATCCTATTGCACGTTTAGGATTTGCACTGAACATGCACATGTTGGTTATGTGGAAGTGATTCTTGGGAGCTGAGATTCATTGCTTGTGAGGAGCTGTGTTATTATTATTACATGTTGGGATTGGGGTTAGCAATTTTCCTGGTGCTATGGCAACAGCATTGGTCTTGCAACCACCAGGTATCAGTGTCTAAAGAGCAGCCAGATCATGCTAAAATTCTCAATTTTCCCTGTACAAGCTCCAAATCTGGGTAGAGTTAGAAACATATCTGATTGACGGCCTTTTCTTTCTGGCCTGCAGTGAAAGGCATCGAGTTTCAGGACAGTAATGCCTTCCCAAAGGAAATCCTGATTAATCTAATTTGCATTCATTTGCGCAAACAAATGACAATATTACTTGTACTATCATGTCAATACATGTTAGCCATATCACTGTCAATATTCTGACTTCCTGGGTTGATATTTTCATTGACAAGGTAAGCTTATATGATGTTGTTTAGATCTGGCTGGTGTATACCACAGCCACGGTTGAAGGCCAGGAGAGGAGTTGAGTGTAACGGAAGGCTGAAATTAGGGAAATTGATTTGAGATAAGCCGAGGATCTTGCAGATAATAGCTGGCTGAGATTATTAGTCTAAATCCATTTTAAGCTTCTTTGGACTCCTCTTGCATGTAACTTCTGGGATGCTAGAACAAGTACTAATGAAATTTGTAAACTGGCCGTTTAGAAGGTTTAGTTTCTAATTTCTAGCCATATTTTAGAAGGTTTAGTTTCTAATTTCTAGCACCATCTTCATTAGTTCTTAATGCTTGAACCTGGTTTTTATTTTATGGGAGGGGAAGGGGGATGCTGCCGAGTAGGTCACAACAATTGCATATAATCCATTTCGATGTGTGTGATTTTTCCTATTCTTTTCCTTCCTTTTATTTTTTGTAAATTTTGTGGATTCACTTCTGTTTTTTATTTTTTTGTTTCTTTAGCCAGTTAAGAATTGATCCAGTGAATTCATGTTGGGATCTTCCTTGTAATAATCATGGGATATGCTAGATTTTCATGCCAACTCTTCTTCTATTGTTTTCCCTAGTTGATCCTCATACCATCCTCATGATATTTCTTATGTTGCTTGTCCTCATCATTTTTAGTTGATGCTTCGTTGAAATTTCCTTTTCCTGTGTTCCATTCCTCTTATATTTCCTACATAAGTTTTCATATAATTAGTATCTTTCCTCATAAATAACAGTGGCAGGAATGTCCCTACCTTGCATTGTCACGTGGAATCAACTTCCTTTCCCTCACAATAGCTTCCTTCTGTATATTTTTGTTATTGTCTGATGTTTTCATATAATGATGTCATCAGCCAGTAATGCTTATACTCTTGAATGTTGCTATCTTATACTGCTTGTTGATATGCATACAACGAGAGCAATATCTACAGTATGCATATATATTATATGCAGTACCTTGGTTAGATAGTATATATGCATGCAATGCCATCCTCTGCTGTCTAAAACAAAAAAAATTAACCATGCCTAAAAGCTTCCTAAAGAAATGAAAATATAGAAATATACATATGTATGCTTTGGATTCTCTTTTACCTGTTAATGAGATATATATAGTGGTTGTTTATTTGGTTGATACTCTTCAAGTTTACCCCTCTGCTCTAACTTGTGTGGTCAACATGGATAGCAGAAAGTGAAGAAATCTCTTTGTGAAATTATAAAATAATGTGCTTGGTGTTTATTTTGGAACTTCTTGAGTTAGAGAGATCAAGATCTCGAAGCTGTGTTGTGTCTAAATCTGTTACCTCGACCATCTTTTTGGTATTTCAAACATAAAAATCTGCAACTTTCATTTGGACTAAACTCACAGGCTTTAGTTTGAACATGATTATCTTTGTAGGTTATTTGAAATTTGCTTGACAGATATTCCATCTATTGCATGTATAAGCCCCATTTGTATTTTCAGCCTCTCCGTGCTTTTATAATTTGTTCGAATCTGACATCTGCTTATATTTTGGTAATGATTTTTATGCTGAATTATTTTGGGCGTGTGCATTAGTAGCACCGGGTACTCTGTTCACTGAATATGAATTTCGTAGCTCATTTACAGATGGTGCTTCCTCAATCTTGATGATGGCTCAGCAGATGATTACTGTAGTCTTGTGATGGCGGCTGGAAAATCTGGAAGTTTCAAGATGTTGGAACCTTGCAAGCCTCCACCCTCCAAGAAACCTCGCAAGGAGCGGAATCGAGGAAAATCACTGGGAACTACCAGTTCAACTGAGGTTATGCAACAAGAAATTTGGAAAGAATTCCCTGAAGATCTGTTTGAAGCTGTTATTGCTAGACTTCCAATCACTACATTTTTCCGCTTCCGCTCAGTTTGTCGAAAATGGAACTCCTTCCTTGACTCTCAAAGTTTCTCTCAGCATTGTGCCCAAGTTCCACAATCCAACCCCTGGTTTTACACCATCGCTCATGAAAATGTGAATTCTGGAGCCATGTATGACCCTTCTTTGAAGAAATGGCATCACCCAACTATATCTTATCTGCCCACAAAGACGATAGTCTTGCCAGTTGCTTCAGCAGGAGGTCTTGTGTGCTTTCTTGATATTGGTCACAGGAACTTCTATGTCTGCAACCCTCTGACTCAATCTTTTAAAGAGCTGCCACCGAGGTCAGTGAAGGTCTGGTCCCGTGTTGCTGTGGGCATGACTTTGAATAGCAATGCAGCCAGTGGGGGCTACAAGATCTTGTGGGTGTGCTGTGATGGAGAGCATGAAGTTTACGACTCACTGAAGAATTCTTGGACCCGACCAGGAAGCATGCCCTCTTGTATAAAGCTACCCCTATCACTGAACTTCCGGTCACAAGCTGTTTCCCTTGGAGGTACGCTTTATTTCATGCGCTCAGATCCTGAAGGGATTGTGTCCTACAATATGGTTACTGGGGTTTGGAAGCAATCTATTATACCAGCCCCGCACCATCTGAGTGACCGCACACTTGCACAGTGTGAGGGGCGGATCATACTTGTTGGCTTGCTAACAAAGAATGCAGCCACTTGCGTGTGCATATGGGAGCTGCAGAAGATGACACTCTTGTGGAAGGAGGTTGACAGAATGCCAAACATATGGTGCTTAGATTTCTATGGAAAGCACGTTAGGATGACTTGCTTGGGCAACTCAGGTTTACTCATGCTGTCATTAAGATCAAGACAAATGAACAGACTAGTTACTTACAATTTGGTGAGCAGGGAATGGCTCAAGGTTCCTGGTTGTTTGGTGCCACGTGGGAGAAAGCGGCAATGGATTGCATGCGGCACTGCCTTCAACCCATGCTTAACTGCTACAGCTTAGCCTCTTTGCTTCTCGTGGCAGCATTTGCATGTTGGTGAAGGGGAATTGGATTTTATGGCTGCAAGCTTTTTGTTATTGTTTTAATGAAGTAGATGATACCTGAGAGGTTTATGAATGACATCTTTTCATGTACAAACATGTTGACAAATAACTTCGAATTGAAAAGACTAGCGTTTAAAATGGAATTCCGCAGGTTCAGGTTTCAATTTCGTTTTAAAGTAATAGTAGTTAGTTTTTCTCCAATCCCAAGCTAATGATAGTTTCTGCTGAGAATTGCCATCTGATTAATTTCTATGGAGTAACATTTGCATGAGCTATTTGTCTGCACTATGCAGACAGTGAGAGAAGGAATTGAAGCTTTGACTAGCAAGAAATGCCATTGAAATCCACTTGTAGCGTGCCTGATGGGAGCTTAATTTCCTGCAATTGACCTGCCATCTAATGTGATGTGCCTGGAGGATTATTTTAGAGCTAGTAGAAGCATAGTTAACTTACATGGCCTGTCGTATTATCAGTTTTCACCTTAAGAATTACATTGAAGATGCTACAACATTTTTGAGGCACGAAAGGTGTTTAAAAGTGAGCCTGCTAAAAAGCCACTCCATGGTTTAGCTTAGAAATTAAAGGTGTGCACACAGAAGATCCATATTCCACGGATAAGAAATTTTGTAGGCCTCCTTGCGATTCTCGATATGGGCCTCACTAGGAAAACTGCAGGTGGCTTCACTGAGCTTCATTCGGACAAGTCAAGAGTCATGAATGGCGGACATTCCGTCTCACTGGACTAGACTGAATGTTGGACATCCACGCCAACTTTTGGCCATTCCGTTAAATGTGATCCATATTCCAACTTTGATGACCGTCGAAACAGAGTAACAACCAGTTGTCCAAAATGCAATTGCTGGATGCTGACATAATAGTTATCATCAGTAATATCATTTCTAGTAAATTCACAGAAAAACCACGCCGAGGGCTGATCCCTCCGACGAAGTCCACTCCAGCCTGACTGTGGTGGCTAGAGTGACCCCAAGCCCAAGAAAGGTAAAACCAAAGCCAGTTCTATAAAGCAGCTTCAATAGAAACACGGAAACATGCAAAACTAAAATGGTCAATTTGATTAAGCAGTCATGGTGAGGCGCAGTTTTTTTGTCAAATTATAGTTCCATACAAGGATAAACATTGATCTAGTAAATGTATTCTTCATCTCTCCTACATGCTACTAGGAATGGGGACCGAAACAACCAACCATCCACTGCTGCCATCTACCAGATCAGCGACAGTTCATGCCTTGCCTTCGCTTGTGGCTGTCCTGATTATCTGGAATAGAACTGTTACAAACAACAAAGAAAACCTGATCAATGACTAGGAAAAAGATTTTGGTTCCTCGCAACAGAAACATGCAGGCACACAATAACCAAATTATATCACTCACTTAATTTGTAGAAGTAAAAAAAATCCTGATCCAACCAACGCAACAACACAAGTGATAATGAAGAATATAACATGAACAGAAGGAGATCATGTTGTAATTATCAAGCTTTTGTTCGACCACAAACAAATGCATTAACCCACACTGGAAAGGACATTTCCCTTTTTTCAGGAATGGAAAATTGTAAGATGACAATTGCAATCTAAAAGTGGCGAAATTCCATATTTATGATTTTCAAGATCCAAATTCAATTATAGCACCATGCTGCTATGTTCAACAACTACATTGAAGTAATACAAAACAAATATGGAATTGATATCCAATCATCATAGCAACAAACTTCAGCAAGTTATAAATTGAGCAAGTTTAATTAGATTAATTTAAAATTATTTCACAAATTAAAATTTCAGGACAGCAAGATTTGTTGAGAGAAAATCATAAGCATGTCTAAAAAGAATAAATGAAAACTTAGACACGCGACTAAAAGAAGGTTAAATGAAATGAGGCTTACATGATCCAATGACAACAAAGATGAAGAATCCAAGGAGAACAGGACCAACAGTATAGTCCTTTCCCTTTTTCATGGTTGTTTCGGGCACAGCTCCTCTCTTGGTAAAGTTCTCAAATCTATCAATTTTCCTAGCAGCAAGATGCCCTGATGTATTCTGAACATACAGCAGTAATCACAAAAACACAAATCAATCCTCAACATTTGTCATAACCTCGTCAAACTAAAAAATGCAATAAGCATAACATCATTAGTGATGTAAGGATGAAATGATCAAATTCTAACCTTATTAAAATAAAATGAATTATAAATCTATTATTAATTCAAAAAAATTTAATAGCAAAAGAATTGACCAATTAGTCTATCATGTGCATACCATAAAAAAAATGACAGTAAAATCACAGCATGAAAAATAAATTTTGCAGATCAGGTCAGGTTGATTATCTATCATTTTCCTGTTCTAAATCCAAATGAATACGATATTAAACAAAATACAGCAGACCAAAAACCCAGAACTCTCAAAACATAAATTCAAAATATATATATATATTACAAAAATATAAATTACCATGATTACAACAGTGACCAACATCCGGTTGCCAGAAACAGTCACAAAGTTACAGGTGATTGACTCTTTCCCTCTCCTGCGAGATTTTTTTCTTGGCTCGCCCTTTGATTCCCCCCATTCTCCACAATCTCTTCTTCCTTGACATCTACCACAACCTGAAGAAGTTCTGGTGGAGTAGCCGCTGGGTCCAGCTCCCGACAACCTTTCGGAGCATTCGGACCTTCTTGACCCATAAGCAAGTATGAGGGAACATGGTGAGAAAATCTAAACATCTCTTCCCTTGGGATCCTCCTGACTTCCTTGGGGTCCAAATGCTGGTGAAACACTGTCTTGAAACCAGCAACTTTTACCAAGGGAGTAACAGTTACACCTAGTTCTTCACCGTAGTCTTCAAGTACTTCCACCATGTCATACTTGTGTATCACCTCATCTGCTGTCAGCTCGTTCCACTCTGGGGACCAATTCCGATAGAGAGCCCATACATCTCCTTTTCTGGGATATATGTGAATCACCCCACGTGTTCCTTTTGTCCACCTAACCTTGTGTGAAAAGGAATTGAGTGAGTTATAAATCTCATATCTGCCCACTCTGAAGTCACCGCAAGTTTTTGAGAAGCCAGAACCAACCCAGTTTAGTGGACCCAGTTCACTATTAGTTTTTGAATTAAGCCAACTGATCCGCATTTTGAATGGATTCAAAGAAATTACACTGTGGATCATAGCATAATATCGAGGCATCCCATCATCAGCATCATATGCAGCCCATACCTGGTTTTCCTCAAAACATCTTTCAGTTCGGTCTTTGTCAAAATCGTGAAAATCAGGATCTGGGACATTTATTGACATTGTCTCCAAAGTTTCAGCATCTGTTTTCCCACCAGAAGTGATGGAATAAGTTTTGATGCCATCGGCTCCATTTTCCATGCCCATCGAATCAACTGACTTGTTTCGGTTAGCTATGACAGGGTTTGACAAAGAAATTCCCCCCTGATCAATTCCTTTCTCACTCCCTGCTCCCTCTTTGGATGCAGATTTAACTACTTTAGCTGACTTCCATTCATTTATTTTCTTTTGAATGTCTGTCTTTGCCTTCTCCATTAGTAAGGTTTGAATTTCAGATTGGGAGACATCCCTCATGCCATAGGGCTTAGTGATTCCATTCACCCTGTTTTCAGAACTTCCCTGCCTAAATCCAGATACATTAGCAGTGCGGCCAGTGCCAGATCCACCAAATCCTACACCCATCTGATTTGCAGACAGATTTCCATTGTTGCCATGGCCAACATCATCCATGCCTCTTCTTCTCTTTGCAGCATTAGAATTCACACTAGAAGATGCATTGGACGTCTTCTTTGAGGCATGATTCTTTCGCTTCAGGGCCTCCTCTCTTTTTGTAGCTGCCTGTGCTTCCTCACGCTCTCTCTTCACCTTTTCATGTGCCTGCTGGACCACACTTGCAGGTTGAGTAGCAGTTGAAGCACCACCAGCTCTAGAGAAAGGGCCCCACTGAAAGTTGGCCTGATTATTTGAATCAGGGCCATTGGATCCCCCTGCTCTCACATTTGAAGAGTTGACACTACTCCTTCCAGAATTTGATGTGTGTCTGCTAGTAGCAGCTTGATGGTTTGAGTGCTGCTGCTGCTGCTGCTGCTGCTGAAAAGAACTCCATGGTGCGGCTGACCTAGACGCATGTGAAGGTGGGGGTGGCATTTCAATGGCTAAAAATGGCTCATGGCAATTAGGACAAAGGAGCTTATGATTAAGATAGACTCTGAGATACTCATATTGCATCTTGCATCCATGACAAACAGTCCAAAAGGTATTGGGTTTTGTCTTATAAGATGAAGCAGGAGTTGAAGAATGCCCAGTTCGAGGACTACTTTTGTGCGTCTTCACACTCGATTTAGTGAAATTGTAAGACCCATTGGACCCTGGTTTTGCTGATGAACTACCAGCAGCAGAAGAGCCCTTTTGAAATACTTTGCCATTTCTTCTCTGGTCATACGCCACCCTCTTGGTTTTATCAGACAATAAACTCCATGCCTCGGATATACATTTAAATGCACCATCCGCTCCAATAGACTTGTTTTTATCAGGATGAAGCATAAGAGCCAGTTTCCTATAATGTTTCCGCACCATCTCGTCATCTGCTTGCGGATCTGCACCAAGTATCCCATACCAATCTGCTTCCCCATTTATTTTGTTCTCAGCAGCAATATACACATCAAGTGTGGCTAACATCTGAGGAATGCCTTCAAGTCCAGGATACAAGTTCTGGGCCTTCAAAGCAAATTTCTTTGCCCCTGCAATGTCTTTCGCAAATAACTTCTTCTCAGCAATCTCTTTGGCTCTAGTGGCCTCATCTTTGTTGCATTCCATTTATGCTATCTCTCCTTCCTTCTTTAATTTTTTAACAAAATAATAACACCAAGGCTGATTTCAGATTCAACAAAGTTCAGCTATCCACTACTCCTTTGTACAGATTCTGAACAAATGAATTACTATTATTATCATTATTATTATTATTCAGCAATCATTGACTCATTCAAATAACAAAAACTAATTGAGCAGTTAGTCTATCATAAAAAATGACAGCAGAAATCATAACATAACATAAAAAAAATTCAGCTTAGATCGGTTCAACTATCTATCATGCTTCTGGTTCTAAATCCGATCGCATAAGCTATTTAAGCAGACTACGAACCCACAACTCTCAAAGTATAAAAATTAATACCTTTTACCATTATCACAACAGCCAAGGAGATGCCATGGCCGTAAATGGTCACGAAGTTACAGCGACTCCTACCTCTCTCCTTCTCCGGCGAGATAGTTTATTGCCCCTGCCTTCTTTTGTTTTTTTTTTTTTTCTCCTCCTCTCTCGATCGTCTGATTATTTTTTTCGGCTGTAAGAAAAGATTAGATGAGAACATAGTATGTGACATACAAAGTGTTGTCTTTTGACGGGGCATCTCTGCGACCATTCAAATGAAATCCAACGGTTTACAATTGATGTAACCATCTAGTAACCATATAAAACATTAACACAAATCTTATATCTGATAACATCTTATCCATTGAAAAATATATCAAAATGTGATCTCAGCTGTCCACGAATTCTTATTATTTTTATCTTTTTGAGAATTTGTTTTGTTAGTCCAAACTTTTTTTTTTATTAACGTGAGTATCCGAATCAATTTACGCGTATCTCGATTAATTTTACGGGTTTTAAGGCTTAAATTTAACAATTATATAAGCCTCCAGTAGCCGTTATATTAGCAATCACAAGACTCAAACCTGAGACCATAGAAAGAGCAAACCTCTTGATCCCAAACTCTTATTACCAGCCACCTACTAAATGGTTTCATTAGTCCTAACTTAATAAATATTATATTAACTGTAAATTAAAATTTTTTATGTATTTTTACATTGTATTTTATATATAAAATAAATTTGTATCTAAAATAATTTTGAAGTTCAATTTTATATTTTTTAAATAAAAAATACATGAATATACACCTCCTTGTTTCAATTGTTCATGTCTTTTTTATTCTGTATCAATAATCAAATATTATCTAAGAAGCAACAAAATTATAGTAAATTACATATTAATAAATATATATTTACTTATATTGAAGCTAGAATTATGAAAAAAAAAGATCTATTTGTCTTAAAATAGCATCCTCTCTGAAATAAATTTCAAGTTGATAGATGGGGATCCAGTTGGTAAATTTATTTTGTTTGATAGCTTAGTCGAGAATCACGGGAAACAAATATATCTTTTTTCACATGATATACAATTAGTAAAAGAATAACAGAAATGCAATTTATCAATAACTAGTTTGATTAGAATAAGGTGGTATTAAAATTAACCAATTAGGCAAAGCAAGTGAATAATTGCGAATGAATTTCAATAGTCTAACATTATGAGTATGTTTGGTATTGCGGTAGCTGTTGTGGTTGTAGTTTAAAAAAAGTTGTTTTATAAAAAGTACTTTTAATTGAAATTGGTTTGAAAAAATAGGTGTTTGGTTAAAACTGTGTTTAAAATTGAGGTTTAAGAAAAAGTAGTTTAATGTGTTTGGTTAAGAATGTTTTTGAAATTGAGGTTATAAAATATTTTTTAAAAAAATATATTGATATTGATGGTTTTAAATTTAAATATTGTAAAATTAATTACTCTTATTACATCATGAAAAAAATAATACTTTATATAAAATATTTTTTATTATTCCATTAAACTATTTATAATTCCATTACGTTCAAAATTCATCCGATAAGAATTACAGTTTTCATAACTTTTTGAGCGTGTAATAAAATTAGATAAAATATTATCAGATATAAAATTGATATTACTGTACGCGTAAATTTAATTCACTCTATACTAGTTTTTCGAGAAAAAAATATTGTTCACATCCCGAATGAATTTAATTCTCTAAACTAAATTTTAAAAAAAAATTAATACAATTAACACACTAAAAAAAAACCACGAATAGTGCAAGTGAATTGCACTGTTCACGTGAACAGTGTAATTCACAATTGAACAGCAGTGAATTGCACTGTCTGCAGGTTTCTACAGTGCATGCAAAACATGTTTTCGTTGCTTTTTCTTTCCAGCGTTTTAAACGCAAAAAACATGTGGACCCCATGCACAATAAAATAAGTTTTCTAATTACCAAACTGCTGCAGACTACGTTTTAAATAAAACGTAGCCGCAGCCACGTAGACAAACAACCTCTATATCAATATAACTATTCCGTGTTTAAATTGAGCACCCTTTTAAGTATAAACCATATATAATTAAAATTTTATTTTACAAAAAAAAATATTGCGTTGATGACTTTTTTTAGTAGAAAAAAATTTAAATTATATGTGAATTGATTCGATATGACTCAGTTATCTTGATGGGTTCAAAAACAACTCAGATAACTAATAATAACATATTTTGACTCAAACTAAATGTTTAAGATATGATATTTTTAATAAATATTGAGACAATAACATATTGGATCAATTTGGGTCAACTCATGTTAATTTGTTAATCTGTATGTCAAGTCATAAAATCATGATAACCTCATAGAAAACAAATCAAAACAAATATCAAAGTTTGATAACCAATAAACCCGATATTGAAGGATGAGACTGAAAAAAAAGAGCAAAAAAAATAACCTGAGTTAACGCGTTTAATCTGCAAGACCTTTCGTGGTTATGAGACCGAGATAACTCAATAGAAAACTAATCAAAATAAATTATAAATCACAATTCTCAATCAATTCAGTATTAAAAGATGAAATTAAAAAAACAATTAAAAATGACAAAAAATAACCCAGGTCAACTAAGATTAACTTATCAAAACCTTAATCTGAGTCATGAGATTGAGATAATCTCATAAAAAACAGACCGGAATAAATCATAAAGTTTAATTATTAATCAATCTAGTATTCAAGGATAAAATTGAAAAGATGAGGTCAATTAAAAAAAAAACTTGAGTCAGCAGAATTAATCCATTAAATCACAATTCAAATGATGAGTGTAGTATAACTTTATAAAAAATTAAAAAAAAAACTTAAACCTCAATAAAATTAATATTAAAGTGTAAAAAAAAAAACCATAAATTGAAAAAATATATTATTTTAGTGAAGGGTGTAACGTGAGGAGGGGGCACAGCAGAGGCCCTCCTCCTTTATTTGTTTTTGTTTTATTTTTTAATGTTAATGCTAATAATTGAAGACCCAACGTGCTGGTTGACTGACTATTCTATTGATTGCTGTCAATAATAGTTGCTTTTTTTTATTATTATTATTATTGAAGATGCTAGTAATTTTTCAAGAGATTGATACGATGACTTCAGGGGATTTGCTTTGATATGATGAACAAGGGGATCTGCTTACTTTTTTTTTTTTTTTTGTAATGTTTTTAGATACAGATATTGAGACCAGTATCCAAGAAAATTTAATCTTTCTATATATATGTTTGTGAAAATACATCTTTAAAATCAGTTGAGAAAATATTTAATTTTTATTGATACACAAAATGGGCGGCGGATAGCTTACCATCAAAGCGAAGGGAAATTGAAGATGCTAGAAGTAACTTGTAAAGAGGATTTAAAAGTTCCGGGGAGCAATTATCTTGGGTTTAATGGAGTGGCAAGATTAGCGATTGTGATTCATATCTTTTACAATGAAGATATCTGCGGAGAAGAACTAATCAAAACATCCTAAATACGTGCTTGTTTCTTCTAACATGATGCTTTCGGAGCTCATTTCGGCAGGAGACGCACGCACGAAATGGATTTTGAAGATAAATGAGACTATTCCATGGTCTGGCTTGGGAATTAACAAGGAAGGGCGGCCTTGCAGCAGCCACGTTTTTCATAGCTGTGGAAAAGAACATCGTCCGAGGAAAACTCGTTATTTCGCCAAATCAAAATTTCCAGTCCATAAGATTCCTGATAGGAGGAGACTACCTAAATCGAACTTTCATGGTGACCGCGTCGTAGTCAAGAAGGGTCGACATCCGGCCACGCTTGATCAAAAGTTGGCCGCCTTCAGGACATTCCGTCAAAGCCGTTCACATTCCAGCTTTGATGACCGCAAAACAAATACAGTAAGCAATGGTATTGGAGACCTTTGTCCAAACAACAATTGTAGGTTTCCGAGACAATAAGTATCAGTTCTAGTGAATTCGCAGAAAAATAATGGCATTAGGGTGGTCTTTCTCGCAAAGGCTGACAGCATGACCGTAGCGGCCAAGTGATGCAAGAGATTTAGGTATCGTGCATAATTTTTCGATTGGGCTAAACAGACACCATTCCTGGTATTGGCCAAGAGATTTTTTTTATTCTAGTTTAAAATTCTTTTATTATTATTCATGTTATATTTAGGTTTTGCATTATTCAAGAGCTTCGTTAAAATTCAGAGTACTTTTGGAAAAATTAATCATGGCTAGGGTTTCTCGAGCCCTTTTCATCTAGCCCGAACCCTAGCCCTTTATCCGTCTGCGTCACAAAGCCCAAGAAACGTCTCTAAAGCAGCTTCAATGGAAGAACAATGGAAATTAAAATGAACAATTGAATTAAGCATTCATGGTAAAGCGCAGTTTGTTATCAAACATTGGAGTTCTTCAGTACACACTACTGAGGATCCGTTGATCTAGTAAAAGTATTCCTCTCTCTCTCCCCTACACGCTAATAGGAAAAGTAAACGAAACATCCATCTGCTTCTGCTCTCCCAAAATCAGTGACGGCTTAGGCCATGCCTCCACTTGAAGCTGTCCTGATTATCTGGAATAGAGCTGTTACAAACAAGAAAGAAAACCTGATCAATGACAACAAAAAGATTTTGGGTTCCTCGAGACAGACACATGCAAGCACACACAGTCACTTGAATCCCTCATCCAACCAAAGCAACGTAAATAACATGAATGGAAGGAGAAGACATGATAATTCTCAAGCTTTTGTTTGATCACAAATCAAGGCAAATGCTGGAAAGGACATTAACCCTTCAATTGTAAAATGACAATTTCAATGCAAATCAATTCCATTATTTATGACTTTCAGGGGCAATCTCCAAACTCCAAATTCAATTCGAAAGCACAATGCTGCTATGTCTGACAACTACATTTAGATAATCCGAAAGCAATATGGATTCGATAATATCCAATTCACCATAACAACAATCTTCAGCAAATTATAAACAGAGCAAGATTAATTAATCCCCGAATTAAATTTTCAGGACTCCAAGATTTGTTGAGAGAAAATCACAAGCGAGCGTGCCTAAAAAGAATAAATGAAAACTCATGAGGCTTACATGATCCAATGACAACAAAGATGAAGAATCCAAGGAGAAGAGGACCAACAGGATAATCCTTTCCCTTTCTGGTGCTTGTTTCGCCCACAGCTCCTCTCTTTGTAACCTTCTTGTCAAATCTATCGACTTTCCTATCAGCAAGACGCCTTGATGTAGTCTAAACAAACAACAAATTAATAATCACAATAATGCAACCCATTCATGCATGTAATCAACAAACATAATTCTAATTTTTCAAGGAATTATTTACCACACAAAATTAAAAATCATAACAAAAGAGGAACTTTTGGAGATCAGATCGGCTCAATTAACCATCATGTTAAAAACGATCACGTAAGATAATTAAATAAAATGCAGATCAGAAACCCACAGCTCTATAAATATAGATTAATCTTTTTAAAAAATAATTATTATAAAATTACTAATTACCATGGTTACAACAGGGAGATCCGGCAGCCGGAAGCGTTAGAGCGAAAAAACGTAGCACGAGGTTACAGGCGAGTTCTACTCTCTCTCTCCCCGCCGAGATTTTTTCCTTCGCTCTCCCTTCTATTTCTCTCCCCTCTCGATCTGCGTTCGATATTTCTAGGGTGTCTGTGTGTGTGGATATAGCTAAACATACAACTTCTAGATGATAGGTTCCCCGACCGCGTCACCGACTTTGCTGTGATTGGTTATATCCACGCGTATAGAATACGTGTCACCTTGTTATTGGATTGTAATAGGTGTCCGTGGACAAGAGTTTTGGGTTGACGTGGTATTTGCGTTAGAAACAGTCTCGAAATGGTTTTACCTGTGTTTTGACCAATTAAGAATAGCCCAAATTAACTCGTTTTATCAATCATGACAATAAAAATAGTTTTATGAGCATTTGTTTCCAAAAATTAACCTTATATTTAACTGAAAATCATTTATTGAAGCA
>Ga0325410_1004125_pt1 | contig 16294 bp, 7 predicted proteins | sample PopdelMetagenome_16_FD_206182 | JGI IMG/M metagenome (GOLD analysis project Ga0325410, IMG submission 206182) | Populus deltoides microbial communities from Bellville, Georgia, United States - Xylem-PdIQD-R3 | ecosystem: Host-associated > Plants > Phyllosphere > Stem > Wood/Secondary xylem...
TTAAATTTCTGTATTTAGTTTTTGATTGATCGTTAGTAATTTTTATAAATTCAGTGATTGATGTTTTTCGATAATTAAATTAGATAAAACTATTATACAAGAATAACATTAATTACTCCTGTATCAAAACCACGCTAGTAAAAGTATTATCAAACCCACGCTTACTTAATAATTCCGATAATTAATTATAAAGGATAGCTTAATTTTAAATTTATTTTTTAATAATTATAAATTTAAATTTTTTTAATATTACTAGAGACTTATATAACGTTAATTTTAGAATTCATAAGATTAGTCAGTCGAAATGCACGCAACCTAACTCCAACGAACATTCATGTTAATAAAAAATATTCCTTCAAAAAATAAATGTCGAGAAAAAAAAATGTGATATTTTTATAAGATATATTTTATTTTTTTTATTATCTTTATTTTTATTATTTCATAATAATAATTAAATGTGAATGAAAAGTTTTATTTGATTTTGGGAATATAATGTATGTTTGTTAATGTAATACAAATTATTTTTAAAAAGTGATTTTTAATTAAAAATTTATTAAAATAATATTTTTTATATTTTTTTATTTTTAATATCAAAATCATAAAAAAAATATCAATTTATTAATTTTTAAAGAAAAAACAATTTAGAAAGTAGAAGCTAAATGGGCACTAGCAATAAAATCTATTTTTTTATTAATATAAATTTATTTTAGTAAAAGATTTAATTGATTATCAATCCTCAAATCCATTATTTAAGTCTTTGGATACCATGCAAAAACATATGACAACTGTTTGATTTTTATTTTATTTATTTAAAAAAAAAACATAGAAGATAAAGAAAGGTAAACATGTTTTCATAATGTTTTTTTAAAAAGGTTAAATTTTTTTATCTATTCTCTTACTTTATATTAATTTTATTTTGATATGTGTTGTTAAAAATATTTTTTAAAAGAAAAATTATTTTAATATATTTTTAAATAAAAGATATTTTTTAAAAAAACAGCTGTCATAGTATAAAGAGGCTAATAAGCAAGTCAGCAAAACGGTGCGGTTTGCCTGGTCTCTTGAATTTCCACTCTCCTTCGTTCTCTTAACTGAGAGACAAGAACCACATGCACAAAATCTTAAACAGCAAGAAGAAGAACAATCTTCTTTTATTACTTTTCCTATAGATAACGTGAACGAACCGTAAGTAGAAGATATTCCTTTCTTTCATCACTGTTTACATAAACAGACAGTTCTCTAAAACACAAACACAAGAAACCGGACTTGTTTTGTTTTTATGGATTTCCAAAAAAAGAGGGTTCAATTGCTTGCCTTTATAGTTGGAATCATAGCTCTTAGTATCACAGGTATATTCTTCATACTTTTTTTGTGTTATTCTTTGTGGGCTTTTCGTTTTGACTCTGTTTTAGGTGCAAAGTTTGAGTCCTTTTTGGGTCAAGAAGATTGGTTTTTGGTTGTGATTGAGTTTCTGGATTGTAGGCTGGTGAATCTTTAATGTTCTTTTGTATTTGTTTTGTGTGTGTGAAATTTGTGATCTTTTATGTTTTAGGGGTTCATTTCTAATCTGGGTTTGTTGGGAACAAGCTAAGATCTAGTCTTTGATGAGTACTGTGTGCTGATAAACTCATGAGTTAGTAACTCGATTGTTGAATACATGAGAGCTCTTATGTGTGCAAATGTATTGAAATTTTGATATTGGTTGAAATTTGTTTGGGATAGTGTAAATAAGTATGTCAGATTTCCTGACTTGATGTGAAAGTGTTGAGGTTTCTTAGGATTTAAATTTTTTTTCCAGTTATTTTGCTAAATTTGTAAGATTCGGTTCACTCACATTAAAAATTGATAGCAAATTCTGAGTTTTGGAGGCAATGTAGCTTATGTGAAAAATCTAACTCGTATAGTTTTAATGATCTCTCTTATTTTCATCTAGCGAATACTGTTTTGTTGAAGTGGCTCATACGTGTTAGGACAGAATCAGGATCATCGTTTTGTGAATAATATGTGTACTCAATAGATATATAAAATGTTTGTATGGGTTTCTTTCGCATTGTCTGCATGTGTTTGTGTGTGCCTGCCAGCGAGTTTATCTTTGCTTTACACATTATCACAATATTCTCATGTCAAGATTCTAACCAAATCCTTCTGTGCTTGATTGTTGGATCTTCGGAAGTAGAGAACAAGTTGGTTTCTTAAATTATCATCTGAATTTAACAAAACTGAATGTATTGGCTTGAGATTTTTTTGACAACATGGTATGCTTATGTGCGGCAACATTTTATAGCTGAAAAGTGTCGGCAACTGGTTGGGGACGATAATTCTTCCCAGAGTGGGAAGTTTACAATCTTTGACTGCTTTGACATGGGCTCCGGAACCCTAGCATGTGCGGTGAAAGAGGGTGTGAAGTTGTATGTCTACAATATCAGATCTGCTCATGTTGAGAGAGCAAGGAATCTTGCAATTGAGCGTTCATTACTTGATGCAGTGGGACAGGGAATGTCTCCGCAGGATGCGGCAAAAACAGCACGGAAAGAAGGGACAAAGGCTGCAAAACTGGCGAAGCAGCAAGCAAAACGCATCATAGGTCCTGTTATCTCTTCTGGATGGGACTTTTTTGAAGCACTTTACTATGGAGGTACCATAACAGAAGGTTTCCTCAGGGGCAGTGGAACATTGGTTGGTGCCTATGCTGGAGGTTTTCTTGGTGATGAAAGGCTTGGACGTGTTGGTTATCTTGTTGGAAGTCATTTGGGTAGTTGGGTTGGAGGTAGGATAGGACTGATGGTGTACGATGTGGTAGATGGAGTTCATTACTTGCTTCAGTTTGTTCAAGGAGAAGATAGTGAAGTGTATGAATCTCCTCCTGATGAAAGTCCTGAATCATATGAACATTCCGAATTTAGGTGAATACATTGTGTCGATTGTTGATTTTTTGATCCTTGTGGTCAAGATGTATCCACCTAGATGCAGTATAAGCAACATTTTAGTGATTCAGTTGAGGTTGAGTATAAATAAACGGTAGCATGGTCGAATTCATTTTCTTCATTAAGTTACTCGCTGAGTAGATTGTCTACATTTTTTTCCTCATACATCCCACTATATCTATTTATGGATCTTAAAAATTGTACTCCAAAGCGAAGTTCTTTCCAGCCTATTCTGTTTATCTAGGGCCGCGGATACTGCTGAAACAAATCTTACTTGTTCCTGGATGAATTGCAAGTTGCAGGTTATTTGTTCTGATCACAACAGATGAATGATTGCATGATGAGTTAGCTTTCCAGTATCTCAGGACAGATTTGAAGTGGTGGGCCTGTGGGATATTTGGAACTCCCTCATACGTGATGTTGCTGATTTCATGTTGACCTGTCAAGCTAGATTAGGTTTCATAACCAAACTCGATCTGGTGGCTGGTGGCTTGAAAAAATATTTATAAGATACTCAAAGATGCATGATCTCCAGGCAGGTCCTCTGCGCTAAATTAATCCTGTAAATCCCCCCTCCCTGCTCAGACTATAGCTTGAACTCAATTCTAAACCCTCTTGATTTGCAAGGGTATCAATGAACCAAACTAATCCATAAGGATGACTTACTGGTTGAGAGGGTGAGTTATGGATTTGCAAGGGTATCAATGAACTAAACTAATCAATAGGTTACCGCATTAATCACCATATTAAACCGGGTTTAATAACTGTTTTATTTCAAGATACACAAAGATTAAGAATATTTGAGGAAGGGAGGATAATGAAATGCAACAACCCAAGTTGCAAAATGATGGTGTTCGCATGGACTAGAGTACAGAATGAGAGGTCTGATCAAAAGAAAGCAAAGTAGCTTGGGAATTAATATCTAATTGTATCTTGTGTACTGAGTGTCTAACAATTGTGTCATCTACTTGCAGTATCTCTCCACATTCGTGCCTTCTGCTATTCAACTTCAATGAATAAAATCATCTTTATCTCAGCCAGTAACTCAACAAGGTATGCTTAATTTAGCTTGATCTGTTTTAAACAAACAACCATGTGTGCTATATGACAGCCTCCATGAAATCAACAAAATTGTCCCACGACACGTGTATATTCAAGCAAGCATGTTTTTTAAGGTTCCTCGTATTCAACAGTTTCCAGGTTCATCTTCCTCATTCCAACATCATAGTTTCCATTTTCAACAGTTTTGTGACCTAAGAAATTAAGACACCCGATTCCACATAATATTAAAGAATAATACTGTTCTATCATATTATTGTATCAATGTTCTACCCTTACTTGCCATTATTAGGTTTAATCTGTGTCTTAATTAATATACTGGCTTCAATGATAATAACTTTATAACAATGAAATCCTTTTCATTGACAAATTAAGTTGCTTGACATTGTCTGAAACAGACTAGTGAGGATGAATCTCCTAGATGTCACAAATAAAAGAGTTAGATAGTGGTGGGAGCAACCAACAGAAGCCTCCCATATTGGCTTACACATAAACTAACTATACATCAAACCATGCCTTGCAATAGTTATGTCTTTGATCACTCGAATAGTTTAAAGCCAATCTGTTGAGAAAAGCAATCTAACATTATGTTGAAATCTCATCCTTTTCTGTTTCCTTCATCATCATCATCATGTAGTTGATACTGTTTTTGTATTCAAATCAAGAAGTGAGAATCAAATTGATGGAGACTCCTCTTTTGTTGGGTTTTGCAAGCATGCTTCGTCAGTCACTACAATTGGCAAAGACAAATTGTTGTGCAGCAAATGAAGGCTATCTTATCTGTTGAATTGACACAAAGTTTGTTCGGGAAAGGGCATAGCTTTTGTCTGCAAATAAAAGCTAACAATCAAGCATCTATCCATCACATAGTAACACCTCAAAAGGGAATTTTCTATGTTTTCCCATCATAGTCTTGAAGCTTGAGGTCAGTTTTCCTCTTATGTATGTGAAAATCTCCCTGTCTAGACAAAACATTGAAACATTTTCTATGTTTTCTTGTGTTATATTTGGGAGGAAAAAATAATAAGAGGAGTTTAATGTTAGTTTTTTCAACAAGATTATTTGTCCCCTGTGCTGATTTTTTAGAAACATTATAACTTGTTTCTTAATTTAAGTTATTTTGACAAGTTAACTTATTAAACTCAGGATCCAAATCTTTATTTAAGTTAGTTTTATTTTGAATCGATTTGATACTAATAAGAAAAGACCCAAGAGAACCAACAGGTTAACTCGTAATTTAATTGACTCAGTCAAACTCGTTTAAAACTCAATCAGGTCAACCCTAAAAACTATATAAAAAAATGATATTGTTTTGGATAAAAACAATAAAATTAGGTTGACCTCCGAATTAGACTGGCTATGTTTTCTTGTGTTTATATTTGGAAAAAAAATTAAAAAGATGAGTTTAATGTAAAGTTTTTTCAGTAACATTATTTCATGTTTTTTTAAAATTACAAATTGGTCTTTAATTTTTAGGGAACATAAAACAACATCATTTTAGATAAAAATAATAAACCTAGATTAATCTCATGATTTAATAATTTAAAACTTATAAATCCCTAATCAAGTTTAACAAACTATAATCATGGTTAATGGCGACATAATATTATAGTTTGATAACTATGAAAAAGAGGGGACATGGATTTGGCAGGCGCATTATCAGAAGGAATATGCAAGTCTAAGGCCCAGGTACTAAAAATGATTAGTCCAAATGAGCATTACAAGAAGAATATCACATGCAGTGGAATGTGTTAATTAACAGTGTCATTGTTAGGACAAAAAGAAGAAGCCCAGAAGCATACTATTACTATTTACTTGTAGGCTTTATTACATTTAATCTGCTGCTGAAAGAAGCCCTATCACTTGCTATGGAGCTCAACCTGCAGCAGCAAAAACTTTTGTTCTTGATTCTTGTCCAAGAAAAAAACAGATTCTACCTCAATGAGCGTGGTGGTTAACGGATTGTAGAAGATCAACCCCAAACATATATATAGATAAGAGTGGTTCATTTATTTTTTGTTCTTGACAATAATGTAGATAACTCAACGTATCAGCCAGATAAAATGGAATTCATGGACCAGCTGGTATCCTACAAGGAAGGGCAAGAGGGGGGGGATTCTTGCATGCGGTACTGGGATTTTACCTGTAGTTATCAAACCCGACTTTGGTTAATTTGAGAATCAACTCTTCAGCTTCAGCGGGTTGCTTATATTTGAGCTCGGATATGACCAAATCAACATCTATTCTAGTTTACAAAATAAAGGAGACTCGAGCTAGGTTTCTGTGTCTCAACCAACCCGGTTAAGTTTGATTACAATGATTTAACTTGCTTTTTCCCAATTTCTTTCCCCACCTCTCAATGATGGGGTTTTTTTTTTCCATGAAAGACAAAATGAATCGTTTAATTGATAAAAAAATCCTACAACAGGTTCAGTCCTGCTAACTGCAATGCGCAAGCAGACAGCAACCTTGACAGTTTGAAACTGCTAACTGATTTAACTCCATTTTCTGCAGAGATTTGACTATCTAGGATTTTCTTTAGCCTTGAGTACAATGCAGACTAGGTTGAACATTCTTGATAGTTATTCTAATCAAAACCTGGAGACGAGTAAACTTCTCGACAATGATTTATGCTATTGCACTCCTACAAGATCAATACATGCAGCATCTTCAAATTTAAGGTTTTCAGCATGATAGAATGAAGCACATGCGGGCATATACAGGAGAATGCTAGTTCACAAGTAAGAAGCTGAACTGCTTTGTAAGAATTGGAACCAAAGGGTTTTAAGCGTATACACAACTTTGTAGATAGCTTTACAAGTATGCAAGTTACATAAATAATGTTAGTAGAAGATGACGAATGGATACCAAACATGAGTTTTCCTCATGTCCCAATGTCATCACCAACAATACCATAGCATGTTGGTCCCGCTGTGTCACCACCACCACCAACACTTTCCATGAGAGCAAACCTCATATCTCTGGATGGTTTCCAGTGCCGCTTCCGCTGGTTGATAAACCAATTATTAATCTGCTTTTGATCTAGCCCCGTAATCTCTGATAACTTCGCCTTCTCCTCTTCCTGTACCATAATCCATTCACGGTGGTTAGGCTTAAGAAATGTTCTGGATTACAGTTTCATAAGCTTTCCTGACAATTTTGCAACTGCAGAAGTGTACTGGGTTAAGATTTAATTAACTCTAGACTGACTCTGCACAAGACTGCTACCAGACATATTTCAGCAACATTCAATGACTGAAAGTTATGAATTGCTCAAGTTTCTAGATTGCAGCTTCTAACTGTACCTATAACAGCATAAAAACAATGAGCATTTGGGGGTCGGTTGAAAGATAATGAAAGGTTGTTCAGAAACAAATGCATATGCTCAATATCTACAGCTTATTTTTGGATGAATTTTCACCTTCTGCAACTTGTTAAGCAAAAAGATTTCTAATATAGATGTTGCCTATTCTCATAATTCTTCCCAAGAATACTTAAAAGAAAAGCCTTCAATCTTGCTTGCCCTACCTAGTTTCACCAAAGCAATGCCAAGATTATGTACTTGCTTGTTCTTGGCTTGTGAGCCCGACTATATTATCCACTGATTATCCTCCATGAAGAAATTACTTTCTAGCTATGATATACCAGAGACTTTATCTTTTTAGTGAAACTTGTTGAAACGAATATTTTGAAGATAATGATCCAAGCAAGTATAGTTAAATTCAATTGATAGTATCTTTCTCCATCGTTATTCTCCCCTTTGTACTTTCTGTTTTACCTCTACAAATCATTAACCTATGCGCATGTACTACGAACACATGAAAGAGAGTTTTGCAAAGACATTTGAGAGAATGACAAAACAATGGAGCGAGAAAAAAAGACATGATAACCAGATTGTAGGGGTTATTAACGATCACCGTAGGATATGGCCATCTATAATGGTGGTTCCACCAGTCCAAAAGCAATGTCTTTGCATCCTTTGGTAGTTTGCCTTTCTTTCTTTGCTTTAGGAATTCCTTTCTCAAACTGCTAAGATGGCCACTGTACTTGCTCAAGAGCACTCCTTTTAGATTCTGATCGCTTGAGTGAAAACCTAATGACCCAGGAATTTCAGAAGCTTCAACTTCCCCACAGCTTAACTCCTCCTCGGAAGTCCATGCTGGCTCATCTGCTATGAAACATCACAAAGACAGTAGTCTATAGTTAGACTTTTCCAATGAAAACCCATGAAAGACTGAGTATAGTTTAATATTTAGATCAAACACTTTTCATGTCTCAAGGCAAGAATCTGTTGAAATGAAAGAAGTGAACTGGAGTTGGTACTTTATAGGTAAACCTACCTGATCCCAAAGGAGAAAGAAAACAACTTTATCAAGCTAAAAATTGCAGGAAAATTACAGCAACATGTAGAACATTAACAAATTATCAATCATTTCCAGGGTCATACATCAAAACACTCCAAAATTCTCAGGTTCTTCATCATAACATAGTATTAGTAACTAGCAGGGATAAGATTTTGCTAATACAAGTCTAACATCAAGTAACTTCACACACCTCCAAGCTCGTAAATGAAGCAGCAGGGAAAGGAAAAGGTCAACAGTCTTCTGTCTAAGATAGTTTTAAAATTTAAACACGGTACCAAAGAGCTTGAAATGGAGAAATTACATCTCAGAGCGAAAGCCACATATGTACTTATTCCAAAAGGGATATCATTGAACACAACGTTTAAAAAGGGTAAGGAAATTTGTAGAACTAAACAAAACCAAAGAAATTAAGAAATTATGTAGAAACTTAGAAGAAAACAAGTCCTTGTTGAGAGAGATAATCTGAAGTTCTTGATAGCATAGTTGCTTATCTTAAAAACTATCGTATTCGCAGACCAGATGGTACTAATCTTCTTTTATGTAATGATTATTTTTTCTTGATTTAAATATGCTCTAGAGGCTACAAAAGTTTCTTCAAGGCCCCTAGAAGTGAAAGCTTCCCCTTGAATATATAACAAAAATTGCAGCTGCAAAATTTATCTCATACTTCTGCATCCCAACAAATCTAATGTTGCCAACCAATAGAAAATGGGAGCCTCTTGCATATCATTTTCACTGATCACGCTAGTGCCTTCAGCAACTAGCATGAATATAGAAGGAAAAGAAATGTTCGCAAGATCACACTTCAGTTAGACTATTGTACAGATGACAGACGATACGATACACATAGAAGATTCCACTTGTAAGCAAATAAGATGGAATTCTGAATTGAAAACAAGGCATAAAATTTATGACACGCTACCATTGAAGTGGAGCTTGATGCCGCGACCTTGAAACACAAACTAATTCATACTGATACTTGATGGTTAATTCTACTATTTCTTACTTGATGTATTGTTGCACTTTCAGATGCCATATTCTTGACAAGGAATGCTAGTCTGATTTTTAACAATGACCAGCCAAAAACAAACTTCTGTCCACAAATTCATATCTCATGAAGAGAATATTAATGGCAATGTTGACAAATTAGCTTTTAACTAACCTAAAATACTGCTCAAATAATAGTACGATTGACCTTGTTAAATGTCATCAATAATTATTCATCAGTATTGACCATTAAATATTGGTTGAGATAGGAATCATGCATACACATTTTAATATTAAAAAAAAACATAAATATCATAGATTATTTGTAACTTTCTATATGGTGCTACATTTTGAAATGACAACACAGCAGTTTCAATGTGTAGCACAGCACATCAAACTGCAGCAAATCAAAAAAACAAACATGTTTCTGCACAATACCATTTTCATCAACTTTAGGTAGGGGCCCAAAAGAGAGCAGAAAAATCATGGACGGTGAGGACACGACTTGGTGTTTGATTACTCATAGAGAATCCCAACCATTCAACTCACCAGTAAAACTATTCCTTTTAACAAGCACAGTAGCAAAAGTTCGATCCCATTGTACCTCTTTCAACATTCATTTGATTTGATTGCGTATATTAATAGAACAACATGACCCCTTTTCACCAGCTACCACTCATAATTCCAGGTGCAAGTTGGTCGTGGAAACCAATGTCAGAAAATGGCACGGTGCAAAAAACTTTACCTGAGCCATAATCAAATATTTTAGTCAATGTTCCTTTGCAAAGACTACTTAGTTGTGATTCTATGCTGCTCATGAAAGTAGTAGCCTCGTCAAACGGCTTGGATAATTCCTCCTTGTATCTATGAAGAACCTCACAGTATGATTCCTTGAAAAACAACAGCAGCTTCAATGGTTATAATAGTTTATTCCAATCATGTGACTGCTTGGAAAGAAAAGTATCAAGAAGCACAAAACCTGGAATCTCATGACTTGGAATGTGAGTAGGAGTCGTAAGATTCAAAGTTCATTTTTTTTTTTTTACTAAATTTTCTTGACAATCTAAGTAGCATGAATAGAAAAGAAATTAAAGAAATAACACAAAAAATAGAAGAAAATAAGATAAAACTCTGGGGTTAAAACTCTACCATGAACTCATCAAGTTCTGGATCAGCTCCTATCTCATAGCAAGTATTGATTTGGTAGCTACATCTGCCTATGTCTTCAAGAAGAGAAACCATTTCTGGAGGTGCACCAACCTTCAAAGCAAACAAAAATCACTCAAAAGCTCAAATTTAACACACTAGGTTTTCTTTTCTTCTCTTTTTTTTTTCCTTTCATGACATTCTAATTTCTCCCCCATCAACAAAAACTTCTTTAAACAAGAAGAAAAGGATAGAAAAGGGGGGTAAACTTTCAAAATGGTAACAACAATTCAAAGATTATTTAGTGAAGATGATGGTAACCTTTCGGCACTCTACGTATGCAGAAACTAGGTCTGGATAACGAGGGTGATTGGCGATCTGGGTCTTGATTACATCATGCATATCTGATTCAGTGACTGGTGTATAACCATGACCAGCTTGAAGTAAATTACCAACTTGACTGTGAAATTCGTTGGTACTGGTAGTAGCATCAGTAAAGTTAACAACAGGCAAGTTTTCAAGTCTAACAATATCATTTGGTGAACAAGAAATTGTGGGATTAAACCTATAAAATCCCTCCATGAAATTGTCTATCAATACAAAAAAAAAGATTGTTAAGATATTTATCAATCTAGAATTGTAACAGCAAGAACACTAGCTTCACTGATCTTCAAGCTAGGCTAAAACTTCTTACAGTGAAGATCTTTGAGAGGTAATACAGGCACATCAAAATAAGAAAGTCCATGTTATCAGGAATCCGAAGAAAAGGATAGAGAAAGGGAGAGGGAGTTTGGCAGAGAAAAATACTGTAGTAGGGTTGACCATTGATCTTCTTCTAGGTGCTGTATGCATATATGATCTAGAAAGAAAACACCCAAGAAAGTTTACAAGAAGCAGCGCTAGAATCGATACAAAAACACCAAGAAATCTTGAAGAACAAGACCAAAATGAGCAGGTTTTTCAATTACAAATAGTAAAAAGCGCACACGCATCTCATCCTCCCCGTGACACAAAGTCCCATATAATAGTCGAAAGAGAATCCTAGTTAATAAATGAACGAAGGAAAGCAGTAGGGAGAGAGAGAGAACATGCAAGAAACCCTGCTGTGGTTACTGCTGTTATGAACTTTGAAGCAACCATGAGGTTCAGGTTGGAAAGAGACCAAGCCTTACTTTCTTTCCCAAGAAGACCTAGGATAAAGTGGACATACACACACACATACAAAGACAAAGAAAACAGTGAGCAGTAGCAGTGACTAGAAAGAGAGGTGATAACTGAAAAGGCTTCACATGCATTGAGTTCAAGAAAGAGAAGTATTTTTTAGTCCCTTTTCTTTACAAAACAAAAACTCCAGTCCCTTTTCTTTCAAGATGTATTAATCAATCCCTTAACTCATGGATCTCTTAAATTTCTAGGCAGCCTCAAGCTTCACCTCGTGCTCTTTCTGTTGTTGTTGTTGTTTTTTTGTTCATCTTGTAAGATAATTAAACATGATTAAAAAATTAAATAAAACTCATTGAGTTTGGAAAATAACCGAAGGAATTAAATTATTTGTTTCTTAAATATATAAGGACCAGGGCATAACGTAGTTGTAAAGAAATGATTGATCTGGTTGGTTGCCCTCTCTTGCCACGTGCGAGTGCATGCTCCCGCATTTACAGATGACAGACGTGTCTTCCTATCTACCTTGGAGCAGATGATCAGTGTAACTGTGTCGTGTTCCAATTCACCGGTCTTCGAGCTCTCATTGGTTTAAAGAAAATGAATTTCGTGGGTTTCTAAGGTAATTGGACTCTGTAATTTCGTACCTATATCTAGGGTACCATGTTCTGTTCTTCTTCTCCCCCACTTGTAGGAGGCTTCTTGGTTATAATTGTTTTTTAAAAAAAAAATTTATTTAGAAATATATTAAAAACAATTTTAAAATAAAAAACAATATCTTTTTTTAAATACATTTTTAAAATACAAAAAGACTTCAAGGCAAACACCATCACCATGAGCTACATTATTGGATTTGCGTCGTGCAAGAGACATGGGGTCATCCTTGAATTTTTTCTTTTCTTTTATATGGTTTTCTTTCTCTCTTTTTTGGTTGAATTTTATATGGTTTCGTTGGTGGTTGAATTGGACTATTAATGAGCTGGTTTTAAGGTGTTAGAAGGTTGATAACAGTTATTTTAAAATATATTAAAATAATATTTTTTATTTTTAATATTAATATATTAAAACGACCAAAATTTAAAAAAATTAAATTTAAATAAAAAACAGGTTGAACCTCCAAACAAACATAGCAGAATTTTTATAAAAAGAAAAAAAGTAATAAATTGACAGCACGTAAAAGCTAATCAAGAGATTAATTTATAATTTTCCAAACCAAATGGATTTTAGCTTGAAAATTCCTAGAACCACGAGCACTAGCTTATAATTTTTCCTGGTGCTTGCAGCAATCTTGTAGTGGTAGGTGGGGGGCATTTTTTTGTGACTGGTCATTACTCTCCTCGCAGAAAATTGGAACAAGGTCGTGTATCCTCAAGCTGCATGAGGCGTTTTTAGCCTTTCAGGGAGGTTTCTGTGCCCCACAGGCGACAAACCGGTGGCTCTACAAGAACAGTACGTTGAATGGATAATTCTTGAATTGGTCTGGAAGTTACTTTCCCAGCAGCCTAGAACTTTTAGCCTCTCCAGACAAGGAGAGATGGATGCCATTTAGACGGCAAGATTTGGTGGAGACAAGCTATAAATCATTAAGCAGCCAAGATTATGATTAGCAATATCTGGAAAGTGGGAAAGACTATTAAGCCAAATCTTTGACTTTAACAAGATGGAGATCTGTGTATTTTATCAAGATGATTCTGGTTTAAATTTGAACGTGACTATTCCACAGTATAAAGTAGCTTCTGTAATTAAATTTTAATTAGGGCTTCAGTGGTTTGTCCATTAATGGACAACGTGAAAATAAAGGCTGTTCAAAACTAGAGATTCCTAGACAGCTCCCATGAACAGCACGAGGATAAAAGATTCTGAAATAAGGTGGTAATTAAACAAGAAGATAAGAACTCCCCAGAGTATGTTTGAAAGTATTTTTAATATTAGTATATTAAAATGATTTAAAAATCAAAATTTAGCCAACAACACGGCTAAATATTATGCCTTTCCTGCCAAAGACAGTCGACATGTCATGTTTTATTTCCAGTTAACTTGGCACTTTAAAAAAAAAATACACACTCTTTTCATGAAAAAATACTATTTTATAGACCGTGCAGGTTGGAAAAAAAATGTTTTTTTTTATTGAAATGTTCTAAGCATGTTTAAAGCCTCCTGATTTACTTCAGGTGTCAATATGTGATTAAAATAAAATTATATAAAATTTATTTCATCGTAAACTAATTAATTTTATTGATTTAAAGATCTTCTACTTATTTATTAAAAAAAATTTAAATAAAAAAATTAACATAAAAAAAACGAGATTTAACTTCTTAGTAACCTAGTTTAAAAATTAAAATATATAAAAATTATTTTATCATGATTCAGATTCAGTTAATTCGGTTGGTTCAAATACAATATAGTCGATCAATAAAAAAAATTTCAAAAATAAAATTATATAAAAAAATAATGAAATTTATAATTCCACCATCTTCTTTATTTAATTTAATATTAAAATTAAAAACTACGTGGGAGTAAATATTAGTGAAGCTCCATAATGTTTCTCAGTTCTTTCAATATATAAGTAAATATTACCTTGCACCTGTTCATGCCATAAATTGATTTTAAAGATGCAGGTGAGAAACTGGTTTTATGTGCAAACTAGCACGTGTAAGTCAATGCTTGGTTACTATTTTAAAATAAATTATAAAAATTTATTTTAAAATTATTCTAAATATAAATTTAGAAATAATAACCCAACATTACCTAAATATTATTTAGAGGCATGTATCTCTTGTAATCTTAAAATATGTAAAATTAATATCAATAGAATTTTTTTAAAAAAAAAATCAAAATTAGTATCTTTAATTTTTTTTTCCTGAATTATTTATAAAAATTCACACCTGAAAAACGTTTCTGAGAATCCAGCTGTATTGCAGTAAATTAAATCGAAATCATAGTTAAAAATCTTTCATGGATAAAGTCACTCATGAAAACGTTAAAATTTCATAATCAATCACTAATTTCTTCCCATCCAGCTTGCCCTTCGCTGACTCAACATGACCCTTCCCAAGCTCTCCAGCACTGCAATTAATTTCCAATCATAAAAGAAAAAAAATCAATTCATAAACATCACACATATCTCATATACTGCCTCGACATTTGTCCCATGGGAACCCCACATCATGAAAAGCACTCATGCTGGATGATGCTGGTGGTTCCTGGTAAATGTCGATTAGAAAAGGAAAGCTTGGAAAGTGGTAGACATATATAGTCCAGGAAAGATGAAGATGATTTTCTCGAGGAAAATATCAGAAGGAGAGAGACAGTTCAACCTGGTTAAAATTTGTGATTTTTTATTAGGAAATTCATGATAAATCAACAAGAAAAGAAAAAGGAAAAGAAAAATACTAGAAGCTTAATTTGTGATCTTGTTTCGTCCTCCTGCTAGGCTTGTGTTGCCAGAGTTGTATGAAAAACACCTGGAATTTGAGCTGGGGTCTCAGAAATCGACCCCCACCGCATGATGAAGAGAGGACTGTACAAATTTTGTGGCCATGCAACAGTACTTGAAATTACAAATACTGAAAACAACATGGACATGGAGAGGAATCTCTGAGAAAAATCGAGACAATTCGTCGCAAGGACCCAACTTTGACCGTCTTCTATGGATCCCCCCCACACACACACACAGGAAATAAAAATAAAATAAAATAAAATAAAATGGCTACTGTCTTGATTTGACTACACACTGTTATAGTGGGGCTTGGCTTGACTTTTCTTTTGCCACGTACAAGCCCCTCAGTTCAAGCACTAAAAACGAGTTAAAATTTACCACCCGTGAGAGATGCTCCTGAGCTGAGATAGCTTATATATTAATCGAAACTGATTTTTTAAAATTATCTTTAAAATATATTTTTTATATTGATATGGTATAAATTTTTTAAAAAAATTATATATTTTTTATAAAACTGTACGCTGACAAATATGCTGAGTAATGAGTTTAGCACATAATAATAATAATAATAATAAGTTAGATTATGAATATCTCTTGTGAAATTATCTAAATCGTTATTAAAATGTCAGAACGTGGAGATTAATTTTTTTAATTTTTTAATTATTTTAATATGTTGATATTAAGAATAATTTCTGAATTTTTAAAAAATATGTTATTTTAATATATTTTAAAATAAAATAATGCCACTCCACATTTTAAAACACCCCCATGAGATTGATTGAGGATGAAAGAAAAACAAAATAATAATGAATAGAGTTGAAGTCCCAACCTATCCCATTAATTAGCATCGCATGCCTTTGAAACGTGCTCGTGGAATTTTCCTTGATTCTTTCCATGGAAGTTCATGGAATGGAACTTCCTTTTCCATGTTCGACGAATCTTTTGGGGGGGGGGGGGGGGGGGTCACGGATTTAATGTTAAACATATAAAATCAGAATTTCTCGAGCCATGGATTATTGCTTAAACTATATATATATATATATATATATATATAAAAGGACGGAGTCAGGAATTTTTTATACCCTGAATTATTAAATAAATATATAAATATTTTTTAAGATCAACTATTCACTTATATACATAAATTTTTAAAGTTAATAGTAAAGTTTTAATTTAAATATACTACCTAAAATATTAAAAAATAAATTTAAAAG
>Ga0325410_1004127_pt1 | contig 16290 bp, 7 predicted proteins | sample PopdelMetagenome_16_FD_206182 | JGI IMG/M metagenome (GOLD analysis project Ga0325410, IMG submission 206182) | Populus deltoides microbial communities from Bellville, Georgia, United States - Xylem-PdIQD-R3 | ecosystem: Host-associated > Plants > Phyllosphere > Stem > Wood/Secondary xylem...
ATTTTATTAGTTATTTTTTAAATTTATTTAAAAAATAAATATAAAATAAAATAAAATTTATAATATATAAAAAATAATAAAAATATTTTTATATAGAATTTCTCACTTGTAGTTATATCTATTTTTTGCAATGCATTATTACATATGGTAATTATGTAGAATTTTTATTACTTATTGCAATGCATTATTACATATGGTAATTTGTTCTTAAATGTACTATATTGGATAATTATAACTCCTCAGAATATGAAATTCTTAGATTTTTTTAGCTGTTTGTATAATTGTTGTCACACTTTTGCAGATATCATGGCACGGATTCAAAATATATATAGTGAAAAATTAGAGTAGTTATTTAGTAATTATAAAAAATTAAGAATCTTAAAAATTAACACTAATTCCATATATTTAAATAGAGGGTTAGTTATATTTAAGGAAAGAATGATGTAACACTTACAACATCATTTCTTACGAAAGATTATTTTTTCCGTGTGTTTTCTCATAAATTTATCTTTTTTGATTGCCCTTAAATATCCTAATAATTTTTAGTTTATTTGATGTTGGTCACTGAACATAGAAAACTCGTCGGTGTGGTAATTTACAAAAAAATTTTATTAATCGTTTAAAAATAAGATTTTTCTTTTGCATGACTTTGACATCGATCCTTACAAAAAAAAACAAAAAAATAACATTTATCCCTACAAAAAAGATATTACATTGAAGTTCTTAAGCATGAGCATTGGACCCGCAGCGATAACAAGAGTTGGGCTTAAGACCCATAAAGATGGTGAGAAATAAGTTTTGGACTCATATTGATGATTAATGATGATAATTGAATTTTTAAAATCCGAATACCTTGGATATTTTAATTTTAATTAAGTTTTGATGGATGTAATGAATTTATTATTAATCTAAATATGCATGAATAAATATATATATATTTTTTAAAAGCACAAAAATATTTTTATGCAAAATCTAAGGCAAAGTAAAGATTTTTGGATTTTTATGCTAAAACAATTTATGTTTTCATCTAATGCTAAAAAAATAAAAATAATTTTTCTTTTCTTTTCTTTTCTTTTTCCGTAAACAAACATCTAGAAAGACAATTTTTTTTTTCCAGCAATGAGAGAACATACAGAAATGCTAATTTTTTATTTTTTTTTAAGAATTGACCGTAAAGTTTATTTATTTCTTAAGAATACTTGCTATTTTTATTCAAGATAATGAACTACCGTTATACTTGCAAGTATGAAATAAAAAGGAAGGCCACCAAAATAGCACGATCACGTATTTCACAGAAAGACCAAAAGACCACTTAGAGGTTTGTTAACAATGAGAAGTAATTATTCCAATTGTCAATGTCGAGGAAGCACTTTATTAAGACCACGACTCCTAGCGGATGGAACTAACTTGATTTTATTCTTCGAACTAAAAACAATCTAAAGCCAATCCAGGAGTAACTTATCTGCCTATTTGTTTTAATATTATTCTTTAACTTTTTTTATTCTTAGTTAAATTAAATCAGTTTAGTTTTTTAATTTTTTTGTCAAATCACTTTTTAATACAAACCTCAGTCATGGCCCAAAAATATTCTCAAACTTTATTTTTTCTTGCGGTACTTCATTATCCATCGAATTTTAAAATTCAGCTATTTTTTATATTTATTTAATGATTTTTAATGATTTTTCATATTTTATAACACATAAAAATCGAAGAAAATAATGAAACGTTTAAAATTAACTAAAACTACTAAAATGATTTTTTTATTATTTTTCAAAATATACAAAAATAAAGGGTAAAAAATTAAGTCATGAAAATTTTCGTTGTTACAAGAATGCTCAAATTTTATTTATCTTTTATAAAAATAGTAAATATATCATAAAATTTGTTATCATTCATTTTTCATACAAAAGCAAGTTTTTTAATTAAAAAAACTAACAAATTTATAACATGAATCTATATATATATATATATATATATATATATATATATCTTTTGAAATGATATACAAAGATGATTAGCACAGCAACCCAAGATAATCATGCCAAAAAATGGGTGGAGTGGTGGTGGGTTTGTATCTGGACCAAAGAAAAAAGAAAAGGCACGCTGTACAAAATCTATAGATATTCCATGCTTGTTGTGCAGTGCAAACAAACAAATGTGCACAAGCATTCAGTTTTTTCCCTCGTCAGCACGCACAGTGCCCGCAGGATATTTGATAAACTAGCACATAGTCGTGCATGTCATTCATACACGACCTCTAAAAATACACATGTTCTATAAGATCCACCATTAGCAGTGTATGTAGCAGCACACGCACAACTGTCCAATTCCAAATTTCATAACCCATGTCCCCTTTTTCTCTTCCCCCTTTTTTTTTTTTTGAACTTCTTGCTTCCCATTTCTTCTCCCTCCTTCCATTATTAGTCGAAGCTCAGCCCATTTGATCTCTCTCTTCACTGCAAAAAACAAACTCTGTCCCTCGCTGCCACCATTGCCACTACTTATAGGAGCTCTATTTAACCAATTCATTTTCCCCCTCTGTTAATTTGTTATTTTGCTTGGCTAATTTGTGCATTTTTAGGGTTAGGATTTAGTTTAGGTTTTTTTATTGATTCTGTCTAAATTAACTATAATTTATTTTAATTAGATATAAAATTAGTCAATTAAATGTATAAATTACATTATCTAGTGAGAGAAATCAATGGATATATTACTTTGATTAAGTTAGGGTTAGGGTTTAGTTTATGGTTTTTATTAATTTAGGGTTTTTTAATGTATCACTTGTATTGTAACTCAATTAATTTGCTATATTGATAAATTAGCATTGTATTTTGTTGTGATTTTCATAGAATATGTCTTTTATAATAGAAATATTATGTTATTGTAGTGGTACAATTGTCAATACCGATAACAGTATCACTTAATTACCATAGAGGAAGTACCAAGTTATGTAGTTTGAGATTAGACAATTTATTTGACGAGCTTAAAAATATAGTATGTCGAAAGATTGGGTGAGATTTATCTAAATTTGATGTTGACATTATTTCGAGAATTTTGAGTGTGTTGGGTTCTCGAATATCATACACGCAACAAAAACTATGACACAAAATTATTCAGAATTCTCTAAGCTCTTGTTAGATAGATCTAGAATTGTTTAGGGATTTGTTACCTGAATATCTGATCTTCTTCGGCTTTGAATAATTCCTTAAAGGATAGGTTGTTATAAACCATAAGTCGTCCAATTGTCCAGCCTCTAACGACAATCCACACAAACCACATGTGAGAAGTCTTCTAAATTTCTATTTATAAGAGAGGGATTGCTATACCTAAATTGCTAGCTATAATATTGTGTTTATGTAGTTTTCTATGTGACAAATAACCACTCTTTTTTTTTTCACTTAAAATAAGAGGCATGACTTACTATTTATAGAAAAATTTGAAAAACTTTTTAAATTGGCAAAATATCAATTTGCCCTCTGAATAATATCCATATATTAATTCAGGTCAATTTTAGAAATGAACTCAATAAATTCCTTATTTGATTTTTCTAGGTTTAGAAAAATAATCCATGTATCAATTATATTCTAATCCTTAAGTTCTAAAATATATTTTGTAATCAAGTCATACTTAATTAAATCATCTTAGTTTAATTTCTAACTAATGGTTCTTAATATGTGTGACCCATTAAGTTTCTAATATGTTAACCTAAATATAAATTCTAATTCTAATTAAATAAATTAAATAATTTAATTTATTATTAATTCAATAATTGATTAATTTATATTTGAAGATCAGATGTATCATTTAGCAATGTGTCATAATCCCTCAAATATTAAAAAAGTCATTAGTGGTTTGACTTAACCTTTCAGTGACTAGTTTTTCAGTATAATTAATATTATTTCATCAATAATATTTTGATTTAATATTAAAGCATGGAGTATGTTAGTCATAATAAATCATGTTTGTTTTCTACATAATAGTCATTGATTATCTGAATAAGATTTGAAACTCTTTTCAAATCTCATTCTACCTTAGCTAAGTATTTCTCAGTCAATACTTACCTTGATTAAGATAATATGTAACAAGATTAAAGCATAACATTCTCTATATAAGATGACTTAGTGATCTCAAGTATAAAGATCACTAACACAATCATCACATGAGTCTTTCTATAGATATAAGTGATCTCTTCACATGAAATTCTCATGCAGATCAGTTCAGTATACATATCTTATGATAAACACTTACATATTAGTTCTAGGTGTCTTTTATACCTCAACTTATGAGAACAATTGTTTCATTTCATAACTAAAAAAACATAATATGTATTAGTCTTTATGGCTCTAATGAATGTCCAATATTTAAAAAAGCATCGACTAGGAACATTTTAGGAATAATGATTTGATGTAATGGAAATCTCATAATTATAACAATTTTATAATTCTCTTTGCAAAGCATTTTTGTCCTATGAACTTTATCTTTACTATAAATTCATTAATATAATATTATATGAATATTAAATATAAATTAAGATTTTATTAATAATAAATATATATTTACATGAATATAATAATATTACGTGTAATTAACCGATTGGTTACAGTGTATATTAAATTAATAAGGTGGGGGCTATATGAAATGTTATGTCGTTGTGCCCATTACCAGTTATGTGAGTTTCAATAAAATGATTGGGTTTATCACCTCAAATAGGTTGTATATGTTAGAGCTTTACTTGAATAGTATACCTAAATAAGAAAACTCCTCAAGTTTGGAGTTGACATGGATCTCAAATTATAATTAAAAAACCACATAATTATCATAGGCAACAGGTCTGTCTAGGATAGGTGGTGATGCGATAAATCTAACATTGACTCAAGAAATTATGCATGTGAAATCACAGTTAAGTATGGTAATGACTCTATATTGTTATGACAAATCTAAACTGAGTGATGAGGAAGATGACTGTCGTGCCAATTATATAGTTGAGGAAGATAATTGTCATGTCAATGATGTAGTTGAGGAAAATAAGCACGCTAAGCCAATAAACCAAATAATAAGACCTTCTATTTCTAAATTTGAGGACGCTAGTGGTTTTGCTCATATGATAAGCTTTGATTGGGCTTGAAGTCATATAAATTCAAACTTAACTACTGAGTTGGGGGTTGGATAAATATTCCAAACCAAGGCTTTAATTAATGTAGTTAAGCGATGACATGTAAAAAATTCATTACAATACAATGTGTAATGCTTAACCACAACTTATGCATAGTTACAATGTAAGCATGAACCAATATGTCAATGGTATTTTCATGGGGTATATAACAATAATTCCAATTCATTTAAGATTTTCTAAATTGAAAGAGCCTTATATATATTTTTGAGATTGTGTTGTCTTTAAAATTGTGTTTTGGTTGATAGGGGATGAAAGGCTGAGAAATGATGAAGGCCTGTATTGTTATGGAGCTAAAAAATTTAGTATGGTTTGATGATGTTGTGGGGTTAAGATTTTGGTTCGAGGAGAAGAGAGAATTGAGGCTCAATCAATGTTGTTACTAGATTTGATAGTAGCTAATAAGAATGAAAGAGATAAAGATAGTAATTGTAATTACGGTGTGGTGTCCATGATTTTGTTACAGTGGTTAGAAGAAAGAAAGTTTATATTGCAGAGGTTAACACGTTGTTATGAGGTTGATGATCGATGATGTATAGCTTGGGAAATATGTGAGAGAGAGGAGAAAATGCAATGGTTACTAGAGTTACGAAAGAGAAATGTAGATTATTGTTGGCATTTAGGGTTTAGAAAATGAGAAAGAAAGAAACCTTCTTCTTCTTTTTTTGTATACATATAAGTTAGGTAATTTAGCAAAAGGCAAAGTTTTTTTTATGGCAGATGTTTTTGCTAAAGAGGTCAATGCCTTTTATTTTTTTTTCCATATTTATAATGTCAAAATAAATAATGAATTAATGAATAAAAAAATTAATTAAAGATTATTTCTTATTTAGTGAAAATTTTATTTTAAATGCACAAAACATTTTTAATTTTTCAATAACTACCGTATTTTATTTTTCCTTTGCAAGAATTCAAAAAAGTCAAAACTTCCATTATTAGATAGGGCTAGATCTTTTCACTTCCTTTTTAAAAATAATGTAACATTCTCCTTAAGTTCAAAATCTCTCTATTTTTATAAATATTAATTCCTATAATATTTTATTATTTTTTCCTTTATTATATTATATTATTTGATTCCTAACTTTGTCAACTTTTTTCTTGCATGTCATTTTCACTCCCAAATAGTCTTTTTATTATATTTATTTATTTATTTATTTTGACCATACATTATAAAACCAGGGGGTCAAAATAGGTTATGATAATTATCCTCTCTTTACATTACTTGTGATATCAAGACATTGGAGAATTCTTTTTCCTTTAACTTTGTATAATAAGTTTATAAAGAAAAGAAACATAACACAACTTGAAATCTAAATGGATCTAAATTATTAGGTGAACAACCTTAATATGAAATCTGTAAGGAATTTAATAGGTTCAAATTGTTACGTGATCAACCTAAAAAATAAAATTTACATGGGTCTAAATTGTTATGTGACGAATCTTGATATGAAATTTAAAATTGGGTTAAAATTATTAGATGACCAACCTCAAAATAAAATTTTAAAATAAATCCAAATTGTTAGTTGATCAACCTCGAAATGAAATCTAAATGGGTTCAAATTGTTAGATGATCAACCTTGATATGAAAATTTAGAAATAGAAACGAACCTCAAAATGAAATTTAAATGAGCTCAAATTGTTAAGTGACCAACTTTGAAATAAAAAATTAAAATAGATCAAAATAAGTGATCAACCTCAACATGAAATTTAAGAATAAGTTCAAGTTATTAGATGACCAACCTGAGTATGAAATTTAAAAATGAGTCCAAATTACTAAGTGATTAATATCAACATGAAATTTAAAAATGGGTCTAAATTACCAGGTGATCAACCTCAATATAAAATTTAAAAATATATGTCATTTGTTAGAACATCAACCTTGATATGAAATTAAAAAATAGGTTTAAATTATCATATGATTAACTTAGAAATAAAATTTAAAAATGAGTTCAAATTATTAAGTGACGAACCTTGATATAAAATTTAAAAATTGATCTAAATTATTAGATGATCAACTTTGACATGAAATTTAAGGTCCAAATTGTTGGGACCAATCTTGATATTTTTTATGGGTTTAGATTCTTAGGTGACCAACCTCAGTATATAATTTAAAATGGAATTTAAATAAATCTAAAGTGTTAGGTGACCAACCTTAATGTAAAAAATTTTAAAATAGGTCCAAATTTTTAGGTTGCTAACCTTGACATGGAATTTAAAAATGGTCTCTATTGAAGAATTTAGTTTGAATTACCTAGCAATGAGATATGGTCAAAGATGTCCTGATCGTAGAGATCGACTTAAACTAGTTATTTACCTTATTTTTTTGACATCGTCTTGTATGTAACAACTGATTCTGATCTTATCTTTGAGTGATACTGTCTATAGTTGAGGGAAAACACAAATTGTATATTTTTAAAGTTCAGTCTTTCTTTTTTATATCATTTGCATCTTTAAAGATCTTTGGTCCTTGAAGTGTCTATGAATTTAGTCACTAACTTGTTTCAATTATTTAAGTGACATAAACAACTTTTAGGCTCATCATGAGTTTGTCTTTCTTTGTTCTTCGTTTTTGACCACTAAATAGGTATGATTAATGCATCATCTTAACTTGGCCCATATTGGTTTTTCATGTTATTTCCCTCAAGTGCAATAAAAAGATATTTGTTCATTAATACTTACTTTTCATACCACCATAAAGAGGTTGTTCTTTATCACTCATCTTATAATGAAATTTTTTAAAACATTAGTTGACTATTGTCATCACAAGAAATCTTTCAATCAAAGTTGCCCTTAAATATTTTAATTGTGCTCATCTCCCTAGTAGTCGTCTAAGGCACACATGCATTATGATCATTTTTTTCAAGAACTTTGCAAATTCAATTAAGGATAAAATTTTGTTGTAAAATATCATGTTTTATGTTTTGGGACTAAACCGTAAATTATAATAATTGTATCAATATAGGTCATATTATTGAAATGAAATAATTAAGATGTAAATTTGAAAGTTTTTTCAACAAATAGGTTCTTCAATTTCTTTGGTCTAAAGTCTAAAACATGTCATTTAAGTGCTAAGATGCAAACATGGATATAGATATATTATGAAATAGTTGTTGGTTGAAATTGTAAAAAAGAACATTTACCCTAAAAGTTTGTATATGAATGTCTCAAATTGATTCTCCAATAACAAATTTTAGGTTCTGAAATAATAGTTTTGACTTTCTTGAAAAGAATAAAACATTACTTTTTGCTATGTGGATTTTCTATTTATTGGTGAAAATTCATTATTTAATGTCATAAACAATGATATGCAACATGCAAATAGATTATGATTTCTTTTGAAAAATATTTTTATCTATTTCTAGAGACCGTTATTTATCAACATAAATAAATTGTCCTTGATTAAAAAGGGTCTTTAAAAACATGTAATGTAGGCTAAGTTTTATATTTATGAAAAACAAAATAGCATAAGGCTCAAAAAGTGTGTAGGGATATATAAACATGGGATCACTTGTTTATCTATTGTGATCTTTTAGGCCTATTACCTCGATTTTGATATTTTAATAATTGATCTCACTTGATATTTTGCCTATGTTTATGGGCTTTGTCCCATCATTAGAACACTTTAAAGAGCTTATATTTTTTTATTACTCTCTTTTGTAAGAATTTTTGTCCTTCTAACAATTTTTATTTTTTTTATTTAAAGAATTTCCAAAACTTGTTCCAATATGAGGGGTGATCCTAGTATGAGTTATTATAAAAAAAAACATATTTTAGGCTAAAAAAAGAATAACAATGGATATATTTTATTTGTGAATGATCTATCAAAGATTGCGTTTCTTCATCTTAAATACACATCTTTTAGTACCACATGTGCCTCAAAAGTCCTTTTTCTTATTCTTGACGGTGATTAAAGTAATTATGGGCTGCTTACTAGATCAGCATGATGATTCTAGAAGAATATGAAATTGTCTACATGACTAAAAAACAAAGGTTGTTGATCATCTTGTAGACAATGTTATTATTGACTATGAGACATTAAATGTTATTTTCATATAAGGATGTTATGGTAATAGAAGATGAATAGTGGACAATGTACTTTAACAATACAATAAATATGTCTATGAATGATATTAATACAATGATAATCTCTCTATGTACAAGACAATACCCCATCTCAATCAAGTTACACCTTGATTACTCTAACAATAGAGCTAAATATAAGGCATGTATTCACTGGCTGGAGGTTATTTTGGAAATTTAAGTTAAGAAGCTAGATGCATACGAAGATTTAATGTTAATCATCTACTAGGTAAAAGGTGAATGATAAACTAAAGATTAAAATCTGATACCGTATCAAATAAATTTGAGGAAATAACATTCACACATTTGGGCCAAGAGAAGATCCAATTTGTAAGGGCTTTACCAACATTGGTTTATATGGCTAAAATTGATTGTGAGATTAAGGTACAATCAATTTGTATAAAGATAAAAAAAATATTCTCTAGCTTATCGTTGCTTAGTTGAGGAAGAATAGACATGAAGTTATAGTATCATGCCATTAAATAGTTTGTCCTACTGAGAGTACCCACTATAGGCATCTAAGATAGATAGAAAAACCTTAAGATTGATGACAATGGAATACTATCTAGATGGAGAGATCTTGTAAAATAGGTCATTGAATAAGACCTTGCTAAGATGTTTTAATAAGAAAGAAGCTAATAGAGCATTGTAAGAAGTCCATGAAGGGATTTGTGTCACTCATGCAAAATGGCATATAATTGCTAGAGAAATACAAAGACTTAAATGTTTTAGATGACCATGGAAAGAGATTGCATAGAACATGTTGTTAAAAGATGCTATAAATATTAGTATACAATAATAAGATTTATGTACTCCCAACACTTTTATTCAACATGATGTCACCATGACTATTTTAATAAGGGAATTTGATGTCATTGGACTAATTAACCTAAAAGAAGATAGTGGCATTGATTCATCCTGATAGTAATTGATTACTTTATAAAATGGGTAGATGCCTCTTCTTATGCAGATGTAACCAAGAATATGGTCAACAAGTTTGTTGAAAATGAGCTAATATATCAACACGACTCACCAAAAACTATAGTAATAGACAATACCTAGAACTTTAATGGAAAGATGATTATAAGGTTATCTGAGAAAGATTAAACACTTCAGTCAACCCATACATGCCAAAAATCAATGATATTGTAGAGAATGCCAACAAGAACATTGTCTAAAAGATGATAATTATATGTAAAAACCAGTGTGGGATGTTTTTCTATGCTCTTTATGCATATCATAATGCGTTAAAGACATTTACTAGATCTACACCATGTTCACATGTATATGGGATAAACACAATAATGCCTCTTTAAGTAGAAATTCCCTCTTTAAGAGTTTTGATAAAAATATAATTAGAAGAGTCAGAATATGCTAAAATATAGTATGAGCAACTGAACATGATCAATAAAAAAAAGGTTAGATGTAACTTGTCACTATTTTTTATACTAGAAAAGGATGGATAAGACATATAATAAGAAATTTTGCTCAAGAGAGTTTGAAGAAGGAGAATTGGTATTGAAAACTATTATGCCATTACTAAAAGAAAATCAAAGTAAATGAGTACCAAACTATAAGGATATACATGAGGTAAAGAAAATTTTCTCAGGAATAACACTTATACTAACTATAATGGATGGAGAAGATTTGTCTATATCTATAAATTTTAATTCTGTAAAGAAGTATTATGTATAAGTGTACGAGTTTTTATCAGATCAATAAAATGAAGTTTTCACCAAAGATTCTCTTTATATGTTCTTCCTTTTTCTTTTTTGCCTTATATACTTGCAAATAAACACTCATAGCCTTGCATTATCTCATGGATCTACCTAAAATCAGAAATATTTGATTTTTTCGACAACTCTTTACAAAGCAATTCTGAAAAAATAAACTTTATTTTTTACTTCATAAAATAATTTTATGTCATTTCTAATATGACCTAATCGACTTATCACATCCAAAGAAAAAAAATTGAAGGACAAAAAAAATGACAAAAAAGACTATATATATGGGTTCAAAAGCAACCTAAATGTCCAGTAAAAAATGATTTGACTTAAAAAAAAGCATTACAGCTGACATATTTTTTTAACATTGAGACAATGACATATTTGATCGATTTTGGTCAACCCATTCTAACTTGTCAAATCTATGTCCCAAGTAATGGGTGCAAAAACATTTTTTATTTTAGTTATTTGATAAAAATAAAGACCAATTCAAAATCAAATACATATTAAAGATGATATTGAGCAAAAAAAAAAAAAAAACAATAAAAACATTCATCAAAAACCCAATGTTGAAGGTTTTTTAAAAAATCAGACTAAGCGCTCGAGCCTGAGATGCCTAATGTGTTAGATCCTTAAAAAAGCCTATGCAAGGTTGTTAAAATCACACTTAACTCATAAAATCATATTATTTTACAAGTCAACATGTACTTATTGTGCAAAATCATGTAAAAATTAAAAATAATAAAATCAGACTGAAATGGTGTAAAATCGATAAAATCTAGTAAAACCATGATTTTATGATTTTACGACAATTCCAAGTTCCAAATTCTTGTCTTTATCGCTTCATAATCTTGTGTTTACTCACTAACACATGAGCCTCACAAGTGCTTATATCCATGAATTCTTTCTTCAATCAATAGTGCAAGGATAAATAAAATATAGTGTTGCTTAAACCCTTCGTAACAAATAATAAAAAAATTATTATAGGAGAGGACTTTGAAATTCATATTCCATAAAGATATCTTTACAAACAAGAGTGATAAGTGATACTCTAAAGTATGATCCATTATGTGCTTATGTCTAATACCATATTAATTTCAACAAGTTTACAACATTATGATTTCTCTATAGAAAATCTTATAACTTGTTTAAGACATGATCTAACAAGAAACCAGAATTCAAGATTAAAAGAAAAGGTATGACTTTAAATTGTTTGAGTCATTCTTTTTAGTTCGTATAGAGCCTACAATTCCTTATCGATCTATTTGTTGAGATTCAAGGTGTGTAACAAATAATATCTGAAACTTATAAAAGTATAACAATATTTAAAAGAAATTATAACAACATCTAAAAATGATGTGTTTTCAACAAGGAAGAAGACATCAGATAAGTGAAAACTATCATTACAGATAGTCATGCGTTTGGAGGAAGAATTGAAACTGTTGTTAGCCAACAAGGAAGCATAGTTGTGAACACAATTATTTTCAATATTTTTCCTTGGATGCAGAGCCTTACCAACCACTTCCGACTTTTTTCCTTGGATCTTGCTTGGTAGAATTTTATCATGCATGAACAAGTACACCACATCTTTGTTGATTGAATAGCTTATTGTTTACATGAACCATGTATGAAAAAAATATTATTTGTGATTTTATGATTTTACAATATGTTTTTACTATCCAAGTTTATATTATATTTTCTATGTGGAGTCAAAAAAACATTTTTAACCATCTTTAGCCTAGGCAAGTGGGCCTAGGTCAAGCTCACACTTCTTGGCCATTTTTTTTTCTTATTATAAAGGATGAATGACATTTTTTTAAAAAGAAAAACAAAGAAACAGGCAATGGGTTGCCTGTTACTGCCCAGCTTAGAATCCGAGCATCACTGTGGTGGTCGAGGAATTGTGAGGTCAGGTTTTTTTATTAAAAATTTATTTTTCAACCTATTTTCACCAGACAACACCTGATAACCACCATAAAAAGCCCTTTTAAATCACTTACTAAACTCAAAATATCACAAAATCACTCAAGAAAACCAAAATCAATTGAACCCTATAAATTAAAATGAAACTCGGTCTCCTTTTCAGAAATGTTTAAAAGAAAAACCTGCTGTCATTGAACTCTCCTTGTCGAATGGAATCTGTTGACACTAAGATTGATAATTTGTTTTGTCGGAATTGCGACAACCAATTATTTTCTCTTTTTTCAATCGTTTTTAGCAACTCTCTCTCTTCTCTTTCTAACTAAAAAAACTAGAAAATAAACAAAATAAATTTTTAGACCAAAATAAATATTATCATAAATTTTGGGGTGAGCTATGTATGATTTATGTGTTTTATATTTCAGTCCTCTACCTTTTAATTTTGTATTTCAACTATAATTTGAAGCCTAATTTCATATAATTAGATTGTAAAAGGATGTAATTGGAAGGGAAAAAAAAGTTTAACAATTATCTTTTAATTTTGTATTTCTACTATAATGAGACAATTTAAAAAAATAAAAATTAAGAATAAAAATCTGGGCAGGAGGTTTAATGTTCAAGTGAACAGTGTTGCCTCTCAATTTTATTTTATTTTTTGTTAATCATTCCATAGCTATACAGAATTTGAGTAAAATATTATTGTAAGTATATGTTATGAAATGATATTTCTAGCAATTGCCTTCGTTATACATTTAGCAACATTTATTTAACTTTAGTGTATTTATATTAATTATAATAGAACTTTACGGACATTGAATATAAAGGTATTTGAAGTATATCATAATCACAACTAAAGTTAAAAAAAAAATCACACATAAACTAAAAAAATTATTATATATAATATTTCTTCAAATTAATTGCAGCATAATGGAATGGAATTGGAAATCGCTTCACTGTTGTCTGGAGATAAACAAAACACAATTCAAGTTGGGGGTAAGTATTATATTTGTTACTTTGTGTTTACTGTTCATGGATGAAGAAATCCAACAATATCCTATATATATATATATATATATATATATATATATATATGAGGAGCTGGATTTGTTCAAAAGCTTTGTATAATTCCTTACAAAAAAAAAAAAAAAAAAGAGGTAGTCTTCCTCAATTTTTTTAAAGTGAGTTTAAATAATAATTAATAAGATATCACTATTTATTTACTTTTCATGAATTTTTTTTAAAATATAATTAAATGTTATTTTCTCCGTCCTCAATAATTAAGTGTTCATTTATTTACGCGGCTACAACAGTTTTTAAAGCAAACTGCACCATTTGTATGTATGTTTGGTAATGACAAAACTTGCTTTATTGTTAATGTAGGACCATATAAATTGTGTTTCAACCTCAAGTTTAAAGAAAGCAGCTCTCAGTTGCTTCCCTTACCCCGCATCAATGTCCCATGCAGTGGATAGTGACTCCACTATTCATGTAAACAGTGAAGTTATTTTTTACTGTTCTAGTCAGATCGGGTTCGGTTTAAAATTAAATGCATTAAATCAGGCCTGATTCAGTTAAAAAATTTATTTTTATTTTTATTTTTAGTTGTGCTTTATTCAAAAAATTAAAAGGAGATTGCTTGATAATGTAGCATTTGCAGAATTTAATCGCAATCCCAATTTTGTTCCTGATTATATTTAACCTGATGTTGTTGCGCGCTTAAAGAAACCAAGAAAACTGTAGTCCTTGTCGAATAGATTTCGTACGTGATGGAATTGTAGATAGTTTAATGAAACAATATATTTAAATTAAAAACCATCAATATTAATATATATTTTTTAAAATTATTTTATAATTTTAATTTGAAAAGAATTCTTTTAACCAAACACATCAAAATACTTTTTGTTCAATTTTAATTTCAACCATAATTTTAACCAAATATATATAAATATTAAACTAACCTCTACTAAAAATATTTTTTTATAAAATAATTTTTTTAAAATTATAATCATAAAAACTATTACAGAACCATATACAGTCACATTTCAATAAGTTAATCCCACTAAAATTGGTGTCACATCGTTAAAGAAAATTGAAGAATTGCCACATCAATTAAAGTAGATGAAAAGTTTCTCACTAACATAATCGTGCTTAATTTTAACTCTTCGTTTTACCTTTGCGAATCCAACTCTTAATTCACTCCCTTTATTAATTAACAAGAAAACCCATCAAATTTTTACTTTGTTTAAATAGAGAAAGAGTATGTTGAAAGAAAATGAGAATAAAAATATTAAAAGAGAAAAAATGTTTATGATTCTTAATGATACGATAATGTTTTCCATTATTTAATAATGTGGCATCCGTTTTAAAACTCCCCTAAATAATATTACCAAGTCAGAGTATAAATGACTTTTCTACCAAGAAAGATCTATAATAAAACACAATTCTCTTTAATTTTACTAGTTTGTTCCTCAAGTAAAAATAATATCTAAATTATATGAAAATTTGAAGTATTATCATTCAACTTAAATTTAAAAAAACCCGACCTAAATCTTTATATTTCTCGAGTTTTAAATTAAATTACATGGAAGTTGTTCGATATTTCTTTGTCGACTAGACAAGTCCAAAGCAAAAAAAAAATATTTCAGATTAAACTTTAATTAATTCACCAAACTCATAACTCTGATTATAAAATATATTGAGTTGAATTATTTTTTTTTATTTTATTATATATAAAAAAAAATTGATTTAACATCAATAAAGATAAAATTCAATAAAAACTCTATTTTAGATAATAAAATTAAAAAAATAACCAATAAATAGGAACTTGAACCACGTGTTCTCGGTTGGACCTGTCCAAAACGTTATTTGCGCCCTCCACCATTCGAACCTGCAACCTCGACTTTGACCCACACTGTAACGATTAAATTAACATATCAAATTGATTCATTATATGATCAGTTAAATTACTCCATACCATTTAGTTGTTTTGTTAATTTATTTTTTATCAATGTTAAAATAATGATGGTCAGAGGAATATTTATATCAATGTTAAAATATATAATTGTTTTGTTAAAATGATTATATATTTAATTTTTATATTTTTTAAGTGTGTTTATAACTAAGAGCTTACCTAAATTTCATGTTTTTTTAATTTATTTATTTATTGTTGAAATATATAAAAGAGAAAACAGAATATGAGAAAATTTGATTAGCAAGAATGAATGTTTTGAAGCAAAAAGATGGTCAAGGGATTATCTAACTTAATAAGTATTATTTAACTTGTTTCAATAAACTACAGGGACGAGCTATTATTACCTCCATCAAAATCACATCTGAAAGAGAGCACAGGGCGTGTGTTAGAGGCCACCCTCTTCCATCTATCTCCCTTTGAAGAGA
>Ga0325410_1004132_pt1 | contig 16281 bp, 8 predicted proteins | sample PopdelMetagenome_16_FD_206182 | JGI IMG/M metagenome (GOLD analysis project Ga0325410, IMG submission 206182) | Populus deltoides microbial communities from Bellville, Georgia, United States - Xylem-PdIQD-R3 | ecosystem: Host-associated > Plants > Phyllosphere > Stem > Wood/Secondary xylem...
AATTCTCAAATAATCTATAACAATTTCAGGTTAAAGAACAAGTTTTCTTTAGTTTCTCCATATAACTTTGTGAAAAAAGAAGGCATCTTCACTCTAGTAGAAGAGCCTAGTCTAATTACTAGCAATAGTATCATCCCAAGGAACATTGACACCATTTGAAAATCCTTGCAATTCAGGTCGTGACCTAGCAGGGGATAGGTCTTGTTTCATTTCTCTGCATTCAAGTTCGATTCTTTTTGTATATGTTTGTTATCCCACGGTGTTTTACTTGTTCACTGAAGTTGCAGGGTGTTCAGTGGAACAGGGGATTAGTTGTGGTATACATAAGCTGGCCTGAATATCCCAGATTATATATATATAAAATAAACATAGCAAGTGATCATGAACGGGTGTTCTGGGAATCCAAGTTAGTAAGGTTGCTTGGTCCTAATTTTCTGTTCCTCTTCCTCGTTCTTGGACTTTTTCTGTACAAGTCTAACATGTAAGCCATTTCCTTCAGATTATCACTAAAGTGCCTCTGATTTATCAATAATTTGGGTTCAGGGATGTTTATGCTTCTTAATAACTAAACAAATATGAAATATGACCAAAATTAACTATAAAGTACGTCACTGTTTATAGTAACAACACAATTAAGAAATGCCAAATCCAGCAGTGAGACTTCTTTACGTTCGAACAATAAGGAAATCAACCAGAAGTTCTATGAGCAGCAGCGAAAGCAGGAAATTGATGCTAGAGCGTTTCATTTTTTTTCTTATTCAGTTTAGAAATTTTTTTTTTCTTATTCACTTTTGATAATTTATTTTCCTTGCTTCTTTTTTCCCCCTTATTAGTTTAGGGATTTTATTTTCTCTTGTTCAGTTTATCCCTGATACTGGTATAAATGGGATTGTATAACTTGTGTTTCAAGAGAGACTCTGATGAATAAACTTAAATTCCTTTAAGTCTAAGAACATTTTTCGATGATGAAACCAGCTATTATTGGTGTTAATCAATTTTATTTGATGAAGAGAGTTTTGTTTAAGTTTTTTTTTTTTATCTTGTCAAAAAATATAGATCAAGGTTTGGGACTTCATTAAATTCAATTTGAATTTTGGCTTATTTAATCGACTAAATGCTAATTTAAAATTAAAAAAAATGACTTTATTGAGGTTATGAGGGTGGTTTTTTAGGTGTTCATAATTAAAAAACATGTGAAAATAAGTTTTTTAAACCTACAAGTCAAAAGCTTGACTTTTCAACTACTTATGCCGGCTAAAATCTAGAACAATAAGTGATGTGTGGTTTACTATATATTTTTAAAAAAAATCAAAATCAAAATCAAAATCATCATTCAACATTAGGTTTTTATTTATTTTTTAAAATTTTATCCTTCTACTTTTGGTTGATTTTGAATTGGATTTCATAATTTATTTTGGTTTTTTTTTGTAGGTTTATTACGGTTTCAAACAAACATCTCAGTATTTGGTTAGAGCTCAATTTTAAAAGTGTCTATCTTTTTTTGTATAATTAAATAAAAAATTGTTTTGAAAAAGACAAAGTTATTAAATCTAATGGAGTCCATACTCAGAATGCAGGTTTAGAGGGTTAACTTGAATTGCTTGATAATTGAATTTCATAATTTATTTTGGTTTACTTTTTATGAGGTTATTACGATCTCAAACAAGTATGTCGTTGTTGGGCTGGTGCTCGATTTTATGATCTTTTATTTTTATTATCATATAATTAAATAAAATGTTATTTAAAAAATAAAATTATTAAACCTAATGAAATTCATGGCCTGAGATTTTGGGTTCGGTGGATTGGGCCACAAACCTTGGGTCACCTCATTATATTGTTATTTCAATATTAAAAAAGAATGTGATCTTGAAATCTTCTGTAAAGCCAAGCCATCTTTTTGCCGATTGTCTAGGTTGCTTTTGAACCCGCAAAGTCAATCGAGTCGTGTCAGGGCAACTTCTAAACTATTTAATTTGAAACTTGGGTTAGGTGAAGAGTCAAATTTGAAGGCTTTATGGTTGACCTATTAAAGTCGAGTTTAATGTCATTGCTAAATAATTTTTCATGGCTTGAACATTTTTTTATGTGAAAATTTTTTTTGGTCTAACTCATAGCATAACACATGCGAGTTGCCTAGTTATACATGTACCTAATATGAAAAAAAACAATATTGTAACATATGCTAATTTTCACATGAGTATTCAATGAGAATAAAATATCTATTTTGTTAGTTCTTTATTGTAAATTCTTTACATGATTTTTTTATATCAATTATTCTTTAATTATTTTCTATAATTACACAAAAATTATCAAGTCATGATTTTTTTTTATTGAAATCTTTTTCAAATCATGATAAGTTTTTATTTGATAAAAATGCTTCAGATAAAAAAAAACATTTTGATCAAAACAAAAAATCAATGCATAAATAAGGAAATGCAATTTTAATTTAAGAGATACATTTTTTTCTCTTTAATTCAAGTCATTAAAATTATTATGAAAATATATTTTAATTATCTTTAGTTTTTATTCAAAATAAACATACTACAAATAAAAAAGACATGCTTTTTTTCAAAAAAAAATATATATTAATAAGAAAAAAAAACTTCATAGCAAAATACCATTTTTCCTTCCTAATCATTGTATTTTTTTATAAAAAATATTTATTTTAATTATCACAAAATTAAATAAAATTATATTTTAAAAAGTGCCTCGTGACATGGCATATACATCATCTTCAATTGTCAATCAAATAAAGCATTATTATAAGAAACATGTAGGATTTCTACTGCACTGTGCACCAAGAGATAATTAACCGTGAACTTGTATAGTTGCTTTTCACGGCTTTTGATTGTTGCTCTACTTTTCCTTTAAGTTATATATATATATATATATATATATATATATATATATATATATATATATATATATAACTTAAAGGAAAAGTATGAAAAAGCTAAGTCATACGACAAAAATCATGTTCATCAAGACTTGCTATATTGTAAATTGGAGTAGTATTAGCAAAAGTCTTGTTCATCAAGATTGATGGCAATGTAAATTAGAATAGTGTAATGACAAAGTTGACTTTGCAACAAAAAGTTGCAAAGACTGCAAGGAGAGTGAGTTGTCTTTTTTATTGGGATGCATTTAACATTTAAGAGATGATTTAGAAGAAAACAGTCAGTGCAAATTTTGGTAGGGCATGGTGGGGCTATGGACACCTGGTGCTGAGGTTGTCATGCTCTGCCACATAGAGTTCCAAAGGCTGCAAGGGGTTGGGTTGTACTCCAAGCTGTAGACACCTGGCGTTTGGGCTGCCTTACCCTAGGTGCTAAGGCCAGACCTGCGCGCCTGGCTACAGACCCAAGCGAGAGGGTCTGCAGACACGCACTCTCGAGTATGCAGACCAGCACGTCTTGGGTCTGCAGACCCGCTCCCCTAGGTTTAGATGCATTGGTAATGTATTCATGTCAGGACCCAAGGCTAATAGGTCCTGCGTCGGCACCCAATTCTCGTGGGTCCATCGCCCGGACCCAATTCTCTTGGGTCTAGCATTAGGATCAAGGGTAATGGGTCTTGCATCAGGACCCAAGTCTAATGGGTCCTGCGTTCGGACCCAAGATTCTAGGGTCTTAGGTTTCTAAATACTATTATTTCTAAATTTATTGGGTTTGGCTCTGCAGCCATACCCAAGTATATTGGGCCTAGCTCTGCCGCAAGACCTAATGATAGTGAGTCTAGGTGCCCAACAGGCCCCAGCAGCGGGGGCCCCACTAAAGCATGACCCACTAAAGTTATGCCCTGCCTACACCAGGACTCAGCAACGGTGGGCCCAGAGCTTCGAGTACGACCTATAAAAGTTGGGTCTTGCTATCACCAGGACCCAACAGCAGTGGGTCCAAGTGTATTGGGTCTTCCTGCACAGCCACACCCATATTTATTAAGTGTGGCTCCGCAACCACACCCAAGTTTGCACCCAATAGCAGGACCTAATTGGGTTGGGTCCTGCTACCAAAAGGACCCAAAACTTTAAATTTTTCTTTTCTTTAAATTTTCATTTAATAGTTGTGAATTATAAATATTATTAAATACATAAATAAATTATGCCTGCCTCTAGCAGGACCCAATAGCTTTAGGTCAAGCTGCCCAGCAAGACCCAAGAGCTTGGGGTCCGATAGGTCCTACTAGCAATTGGACCCATCAGCATTGGATCCAGCTGCCCAGCAACACCTAATAGTTTTGGATCCAGTCGTTGTTGGACCCATCAGCAATGGGTTCTGCTGCCAACTGGACCTAACAGTGTTGAGTCCTATTATGCAGCAGGGTCCAAGAGCTTTGGATCCGACCGCTGCTGGACCTGTCAATGATGGGTTGGCTGCTAGCTAGACCTAGTAGCGATGGGTCATGCTACGCAGCAGGGCCCAGCAGCCTTAGGCTCGGCTGCCAGACTCAAGACACTTAAAAGATTCTCTATATTTTTTATTTTTTTAATATTTGATAAAAAAATTGTAATTGACCTGCTACGGAGTGCGGGTAAATATACTAGTGCTACTAGAAATCACATTCATAATATTGACCTTTTTTACGATAAAATATAACCTAAAATTCTATGTAACAATGCAACGTGGACACATTGTCTAGCTTGAACTATACTCAAGGTATATGAGTTGTTGGTTCGGGTAAATATGCTTATGTATTTAATTAATTAATTAATTAATTAATTAATTGATTTACTCATTTTGTGTTTGAATTGAAGAAGAGACCAAAAATTATTTTCTTAATCTCACCACTTCAAATATGGATGATTTAATAATTTGACATTGATATATAAAAGTTGATCTAAAGATAAATTAAGAGGTATTTATAAGTATATTTGCACACCGAGCGTAATTTCTAGTTGTTGTATCTTTGAATTTAAATATAATTAATAATAATTAGATTTAGATTTTGAAATTTATAATTTTCTATTTACGATGAAGTTTTAAGAATAAATTGCCAAACAAACAGGTAAAGGAAGAGCTCAGGATCCCAATGCTATTGAAAGAGGAAGAAAACTTTCTTTCGTTCTCTAAATAATTTTTTTTTTTATTTAATCTTTAAATCAACGAACACTCAAGAATCAACTCAAGTAATGGAATGTTCTACTGGATCAAAGAAGTTTCAAGGACAGCAAGCTAGGAAAGTCCGTGAAGATTATATATAAATAAATAAATAAATAAATAAATAATAAATCAATCCAAAAAACTCACTTTTTCTTTATTGATCAGTACTAAACTGAACATTACAGCTGGCCTTACCTCAGAACAGGGACACAAACACAATTAATAAAGCATAAATACAAGCTGCTTTTAATACTCTCTTTGTCTCTTTGTGGTGTAAATATGTTTGGTCAAACCACTGCTTTTCAAGTCATCCTTGACGCCCTTACCCCTATTCTTTTTGGTCATTTACCATTTCCCACTTGCAGCTTAGGGTTTCATAGCTTGTTGCGTGCTCTGCCACTCTGGCTCTCTTCATTAAATTAGCCACGGCCCACACTGCCTTGAAATCTTGTGGCCCCACTTGGCGCCTGCCACGTGGAAGAGTCGAGTTGTGTTTTATTTTTATTTTATTTCTTGAAATTATAACACAGTTTTATTAAAAAAAGTTGGTAAACTAACCCAAATGAAAAACATTTTTATATATAAATAACACAGTAAAAAGTCGCAGTTCTCACCTACCGCAGCTGAAATAAGAGCTGTGTTTTTTTATTAAATAACACAGTTAATCTTTTTTCTCTTTCAAATATCACAGTGGGTAACTATTATTTGTTTAAATAACATGGTTTTTTTTAAATGTTTTTAAATTATTTTGATTTGTTAATATTAAAAATAATTTTTTAAAATAAATATTTAAAAAAAATAATTTAAAATATAGCCTTCGCGTCGTGCTGCTACTGCGTGTGTTTGGACTTTGGAGTGGAGTGCAGAAGAGGTCTCTCTCTGCCAACGAGGCCTGTGGTTCTTTGATTGAATTGATCATTGCTACTTGCTTTTCTCTGCGCGTGCAGAAGCTGTGATCATTAATTCATTATGCAATGACAGAATATTTTGAATAATTCAAAATGCCTGCATTTTTCTTTTTATAATTACATTTGCCTATGCATTTACATCTATTTCATTTCATTTGTTGAATAATAATAAAAAAAACATATATAAATCTCTAACACCACTCTATCAAGAAGTTATTTAATTATATATAGTTGTAGTATATTTTAATAATTCAAGTGAAATCTATCTATTTTTAATATCAATAATTAAAAATTATGATTTATTATATTAGTATGATTAAATCTCATAATTTTAGTGTGTTTTAATATATTTTTTAAAATTAAATATTAATTAGTTAATTTATTTAAAAAAAAACACCAAAATGTTATTATACTAATATTTTGTATAAATAAAAATCCAAAATATAACTCGTCTGAGCATCATTTTAATCGAACAAAAGAAGTTTGGAGTTTCAATCAATTTTTTAAATTAAAAAGAAAAAAGAAAAAAAAACTTAGCTAAGTGATAATTTTCTTAAACTTGCTAAGGTGGTGGACGTGGCAGGAGATTGTTTGAGCAAGTAATCGTAATGCGTGTGGGTTGAGCAATTATCGGTGGTGACGTACAACCTAGGGATTCTCTTCTGTTCTTTTTACCATCGATCCCCCCCATGTGATCCCAGTTCGAAATAGCCTATCCTTTTCTAACTTAATATCAAAATTGCCATTTTAGTGTCTTTTAGGTAAAGGAAACGACCACGTATTTTGTGTGAAGGGTAGAAAAAGAAGAGAAGGGGCACAACACCTGTGGAGCTGTTGATCCATCCGTTGGTTTCTCGCGCTCGTACATTTGTCAACTGGCCATGTTCATGGAACATGCCCTCTTTGATATTAACAAAACATGGATTTATTTTATTTAAAAAATAGCATTTTAAAAAAAAAAGGCTTTGGGTTACTACTTTGAAATTTTTATCTTGTCCTCCATTTTTCTCCTAACTCTATTAAATTAGATGGCATGGAGCATGATTAAGTGTTTTCTACTTAAGAAAACAAAATAAATTAGAAAAGATATTGTCTAGAGAGAGAAAGCGTTAAATTTGAAGGGAAGAATATTATTGCTTGGAATTGATTGCAAAGGCTCATTAATTTTGAGTTAATTAATAAGGTTAAGATTTTTTTTACCATTAATCCCACTCTTTCTCTTGTTTTTGCATAGGGGATTGAAAAACTCTAAATTGAAAAAATTAGAATTTATAATATTTTTGTATTGAAATATTAATTAGGTTGATTATTATTGATGTTGGGTTATAGAGAGTGCATAATAATGGTTTAATTTGGATCAAACACATGAAGAATTGGAAAACCCAATTCTTGAATTTTACGGTTTAAGTTCATTGTATGGAAATGTTGAATTGGCTATCTCTTGGTGATTTTGGATTATGAAAATAATATGAAAAATGTTTAATTTACGTTATTAACATCTAGAATTTAAAAAAAAAACCCGAAAATTTTGAATTGTTAGGGCTTATGGGAATTTTTGGGGAAATGTTAAATTGTGTAATTTATTATATATTATGATGTGAACAATTTGACTTAGGGTTGAATTAGAAGAACTAAAAACCAATTATGAAAAAAATGGTTTGGTAGTGGTCGACCATGAATTAGAAGTTCGGGGGATTTGAGAATTTGATGAAATTGTATGGAATTAATGTTTTAAACATGTTAGGTATGTTTTAAATTGGTTTGAAAGTTTGTATATTGGTTTGTTTTGAATTTTTCTATTATGTTGAAATCGGAAGGGGGATTCAAAATTTCAAGGATTTTAATTGTTGTTCTTGTATTATGATAATGAATAGATGTTTAATTTAATTGAAATGTTAAGATTGGGTGGTTTGGGCATTGGAGGCATGATTTGCTAAATATGGTCGAAATTCATAATTGTAGAGATGGAGAAAATTTTGGAAATTTTACTTTGATTTAGGCTGTGTGTTTGAAATTTAAATACATATGTATGTGTATTGTTGAGCTAGATGTGTTGGCAAGGATTGGGGGTAAAGGAGACATGGAATATGGTTAGATTTTAGGGGTGTGTTGTATGTATTTTTGAAGCGTACAAGGGCTATTATAACAGTCATGTGTATACGAAAAACAAGGATAGTTACAACAACCCAAACATGTAAAATGAGGACTGTTGGGATAACCTTAAATTATGGAATACCAAGTTGTCATGATAGCTTAAAATTATGAAAATTAGGTTGTCATGATAGCCCAAATTATAGGAATTTAGGGTTGCTATGTGATATCCCACATCAAAAGCGAGCATCCAGAGCCAGGGCTTTATGAATAGTGTTGGTCGCTGACTTGTTGTATGCGTTTTGGGATGTTAGGCTTAGAAGTGGGCTCGCGTTACCAAGAACAAAACCATGAAAGCGTAAGGCCAAAACGGACAATATACGGCAGGTTGGGCCGGGCTATTACATTTGGTATCAGAGCCGAGGATGGCTCGTCTTAAGGTGGGGGGATTGTGATATCCCACATCAGAAGTGAGCGTCTAGAGCCAGGGCTTTATAAGTAGTGCTGTTCACTGACCTATTGTATGCGTTTTGGAACGTCAGGCTCAGAAGTAAGCTCTCGTTACCTAGAATAAAATCATGAGGGCGGTAAGGCCCAAAACAGACAATATACGGCAGGTTGGGTCAGACTATTACATGTTACGCCACCCTAACATGTTAAGAAAAAGGGATGTTGTGTTAGCCATAATATGTGGAAAAATGAGTTGTTATTGTAGTCTATATTCATAGGAGTTCGGACTATTACAACAGCCAAAAAAAAAAATAAGAGCTATTATCACAACCTTAAGAAGTGGAAAATAAGGGCTGCTACGACAACTTTAATGTGTAATAAATTAGGGATGTTATGATAGCTTAAAAGTACATGAATGTAGGTTGCTAAAACAACCATAAATATGAGTAATTATGATTTGATCTTGTATGTGTTTAAATGTCTGAAATGGACTAAGTTTACCTAAATATGTAAGGAAATTGTGTATTTAAGTACTTGGGTTCAATTGATTCTAAATGAATGGATATGTGTGTTTGAATAAATGAAAATGTTGATTTGTTATCGTTGAAATGCTAGAAGGAACGCTCATGGTGGGACCCGACTTGTCAAAAGCGCACTTCACAGAAGTACCAGGTAAGTGTTTGTCACCTTCCTTCTTTTCATTTAAATAAGTTTTTTTATTTAACTAATTGAAAATGGATTCAATGCATGTTAATAAAATGAGATACTAAGGAAAGATATTAAATTTGAAACCATTGAAAAAAAAAAGAATATGAAAGTGATAAAAGAGAATGAATGGGATGTTGATGATAAAAGACTAATGTGAAAAGAAAGAAAGAAAGTGAACGAGAAATCACTAATAGAAAATGAGTGGGTACTTAATTAATGTATATGAATGTGAATCTGATGTGAGGTACACATATAAGAATATGAAGAGTGAATGAGGTACAATACTTGAATGAGAAAGCAATAAGTAAATAAAATATGTTACGCATCACATGAAAAAGATTAAGCTAGCCGCCTGAGTGGGGCTAACATGAAAAAGATTTAAGCTGATCACATAAACAAAGGTTAATATAAAAAAGAATAAGTCAGTCGTGTTAACTAGGTCTATAATATAACAATATATGATGACCGGTGGGGGTTATATTATGAAAAACTAGTTTGTTACAATAGTGGGGACTATAATTTAAAAACTAGTCAGCCAAAATAATATTAGGGACTATAGGTTGAAAATAAGTTGTCCAAAATCATGGGGGCTAAAGTATGACCCAATGAATAAGTTATGCATATTAAAATGAAAAATAAATGATAGTAATGGAGATAAGGTTTGTGTTTGGATTGCCAAAATAAATTAAGTACATGATTAATGTTGATCATTGGTTATGATTATTGAGATGAAATAATAAGCTTATGGATGAAGTAGAGTATAAGATATAATAATTGAAAATGGGTCATTGAATATAGTTATCCTAAAGTATAAGTTAGGGATGGTGAATTGAGATTTATGAACATGAACTAAATTAAGGTATAAGTTTCGAGTGTTCATATAAATTAATGAGTTTTGATGATGTGCCTTGTATAAGCTATGAGAATTGAAAAGGAGTTATGAATGCACTACCAAACTAATGTGTGAATTATAAATATTAAAATGAAATAATGAACACCCGGTCAACATGTAACATAAAGTAAGGTCGATAGGTCTAGATCGACAAATACATCAAATTTCTAAACCCAAGTTGTGGGTATTGTTTGTTTAATGAATTCATAAATAAATTCAAACATGATATGTGAACTTTAAATTGGATTAATGAATCCGAAATTTAATTGATAGTATAAAGTCGATATTGACCAAGTTATAAGACAATGACAGTGTAAATTCTTATGGAAAGAGTTATATAACAATATTTTTATGACAAAGTAGGATGAGACTTATTAGCTACTGATAGTTAAATTGCATAATTATGAAAAAGCAAATACCCTTTCCTTATATTTATGAATTATCTTACAAAAAAAAAAAGATATAGGTACCTATAGAATTGGATCGAGACTATATAATATCAGTTGAGAATAAATGAATAAATTATGATCAAGAAAAAGGTATTGTAGTGAATAGGAATAAAAACATGTTGAGAAAATACGAATGAGTATTTGCTCAAGTATCTAAATATCTAAAATAGAAGTATAAAATGAACCATCCAGATCAGGATTTAGTATTAGTCACCATTGTGTCATTTTGGATCGCTAGAGATATTGATTATATAAAGCCTTGTACAATTCTTTATTGATCAAATAGTTTGATATTACAATGTACAAAGGGTTAGATATACATTGTTAAAGGTGGATCGATTTGATAAAAGGATTATGAAATTATTTTGACTACTACTCTCGAGAGGCAAAGTGTGGTGATGAATGTGTTGCATCGTAAAACAAATATGATAGTAAATAATGTTACTAGAATTGTGGAAAATGATTATATTTTTTATGTTCGGTTACTAACAGGTTCTTATTTGTACAAATATCAATAAGACTAGTACAACGGGATGATGTTTTAAAGGCTAATAGGAAGTATATTAAACTAAGAGAGATGCATACTATGGTGGTATGTTATGAGAGAGAGAGAGAGATCTAGCGTTAAGGTAAATTTTGAGATGAATTAGGACACTAGTATGAGTTTTATATACAGAAAATATATTGTAATGATATGGTTATTTCTAAAGTTTGATAAAGATACTTGTGATAATAAATATACCTATAATTAATTTATAATTTGCTTTATTATATGTTACAGGTGCATCCAACCCATTTATTTCAACTTGGTAACTATTCTCCAAATCATTTATGTAACTATTGTAGAGTTATGAAGTTGTATAGCAGTTTAATGTAATATATCTAGACTTATAACTAGTATTGAAACTAGAACACTATAAGAATTTGTAAACAAGAAAAGGGTGATGTCTCTTCTTGATTCTTAGATGTTGATAGTTGTATAAATGAGTATGGTGAATTTCATATATATATATATATATGTATGTTGCGTGTGTGGAGTTATATTTTGATGGAATAGTTAAGGATTTTGTTTTGAGTGGTATGCATGAATGTACTTGTGAGTATGGATTGCATAAGCTATTGTGTTTAGGTTATTGTTGGTATTTGTAGGTATTCTTAATATAAGATGAAATTTTATATAGAGTTTCTATGTAGGGAAACTTTTGCTGAAATTTCATTAAAAAACAGATAATTTCCTACTTTGATGAAAGAAAGTCTCTTATATGGTGGATATTAATGCAACATAAAAATTGTATTATATGTGATGAATGAGAGTGATTCCGTGTGAGGAAGGCTAGGAATATAAAATAATATCTTATTTACATATTCATGATTATCATAAAAAAAAAATTACATGAAAAAGTTCAGGGTGCTACATTCTATTTATAATATTATAGAGATAAAATTTCATATAGATATAAAATTTTAATCCTATATAAATAGTCTATGATGTATAAAGACTATATAATATCAATCCTAGTATAATTTATACTTTTTTTATTCATAAGCATTCTTCTAGTATGTGTGTGTGTGTGTCTATATATATACACTTTAAAATCTACTACCTATTAAAGACTCATATTATGTATAATACTTAATCATTGACCACCAGTGTGAATTCTGATATCTTAGTCAATAATTGATTTCATCTTTTTTTACTTAGTCAATGGTCTATTTAAGTTTTCTTCGCTGATTTGTTTGCAAGTTAATAGTGAAAAACTATTGTTCTTATTAACATGACATATACACATATTATTTTTTGTATAACAATCCCTTCAATATTCCTTTATTAAGATAAATGAATGATGTGAAAAATTGAGCATCATTTTTCTAAAATGTCAACCATATTTCACTATATAACATACCAATCGATTAATAAATTTCAAAATAAAACATTTTCTTGCTTTAAACTCGACGTTTGAGATTAAAAGAACTATAACATCAAGATGTAACTAATCAATCAATTCTTCAATTAATACTCATTTTTCATCTTCTTCAATAAATTCCCAAATCTTCTTTATAAAAAAACTAAAGATTTCAAGAAAATAAAATAAAAACCAAGGCTCACTTATCCCCTTTAAACCCGGAAATGGTATCTTGAGGATATGCAAACTATTATATTCACTTCTAAGACTATGTAGATTATATCTCTATTATATATTGGTCAATAATTAGCAATGCTCTAAAAGGCATGGTAGGAGAAAGTTTTAGTCCATACCAAAAAGAAATTCTATAAAAAGAAGAATTGATTCACCTTAGATGTTGAGAATGAGATACTTCCACTTCAAGACGATCATATAAATCTCAACATATGGAAAAGGTCCATCCTAATATGGCTTAGTGTTGCCACTACAAATTACATTATCTAGCTTAAAAAAAACACTTCAACAACAAATGGAAATGCTAGAAGATTTTTGATGCAATATAATCATCTAAAATCCCCACTAAGCCAAATAAAGAACCATTGACAACCTTGTCTCTTTTTGGTCAGAATTAAATAATATCTTCATATTTAGGTATGGGATGCAAACCATCAACCAATATGATTTGAACTCAATAGAACGCTTATTTCCTAGAAAGCAAGGAGCTTTGTGCCTCTAAATAAATTTGTATAGGTCAATTTGAAGATCTATTAGTAGGTACTCTTTAATAAAATATCTTATTAAAGAGAGAAGAAAGAAAAATTTTTTCCTTTCAAGAGAGAACATAGGGTTTTTATTTTTTACTAAATATATAGATATTTAATATGTTTTATGTCTATGAAACCATCGAAGGCCTATTTAAAAATAATAATGGTCTAGGTTGAGGGTAGGACTATGTCCCATATTTTCTCTCTCTTTTTTTTTTGTATTACATCATATTTACAAGGTATTAAAGGAATACCAAGTGAGAAGTGCGTAGCATATTTTCATGATAAAAAAGAAACTTTTTATGGAGTTTTATGATAGCTCTAGACATGGGCAGTTATCTATTTTTATGAATTCAATATTGTCAATCTTAGACTCGTTATCATATACGAGGGAGAGTTTAATGAAGACCTTTTATCTTATATAAGGAAGAGTTTAATGAAGACTCTTTTCCATAACTTTCCTTTTAAGAGATATCTAGAAACTTTTCTGTCCATAACTAGGAGATATGATTAGTAAGGAATAAAAAGATGCAAAGAGAATAGAAGTTATGACACAAAATTGAAAGAAATAAGAATATATATGTATGGTATATTTATAATTAGTTGAAAAGTCTAATGGCATTTTTGCCTGAAAAAATTCATTAAACTCAAAAAAGGAAGAAACTTGTTTCCTAATGGGTGAAATATTTGGAAACATCTTCTAAATGTTTTTTTTAACCTAAAGCTTTATCATGGAGAAATAAAGAAACACTTTAACTTTCTCCAATTTATAAAAATATTGTATTTGAAAAAGTCTTTCGGCATTTTTGCCCTTAGAAATTCATTAAACTAAAAAAAAAAGGGAGGAACATGTTTTTTAGATGGATGAAAAATTTAGAAAACATATTTTAATTGTTTTTTCAAACTAAAGTTTTACCACGAAACAAAATAAAAACACTTATATTGTTTTCAATTTGTAATAATATTGTATTTGAACACAAACTTTATTTAATATTTTTTTTAAAAAAAATAGAGTATGACTCCATTTCTAGGTAGTTTTTGTTTTAAAAAACTAAGAACATCAACGTAGCAACGTAACCAATAAGGGTAAAATTACCACACTAAGTTATCAAAAAGGAACACTCAATGTCCTTAGCCCTATTTACATCTTACACACAGTAGTACTAGTTAATTGCATTAACTTAAAAACTAAAACGTGTGGGGTGAATATTGTGCAATTGACATTATTCACCCTTCACAAAAATATCATAGATGACATTGTTCATTTATTGACAATTTATCTTAGTCCTCAAAGTTTTATTTTAGAAAATTTGATCATAATTTAAGGCAAATTACTTCTGATTTCTTAGTCAATAGCGGAATTGGAAGAATAAGGATCGAAATGAAAAAGTCGCCAAACATAGGTGGCGTGTTAGGAGTTTCGAAAAATATACACTTTGGTCCTTTAACTTTAAAAATAACACAAATTATATGCTTTCGATGCCTCAATTTTTTTTCAAATTCAATTTTGATACAAAAGTTTATTTTTGTTATTTTTTAGTTTTTGATTGAGAGAGGTAACCAAATTCTGCCGGAAGAGAGAGAAAAATATTATTAATACTGATTTTAGGTTACCAAAACGGTCAATGTTTGTGTCAAATGATTCTATTTGATGAGGAGAGTTTATATTAAGTGTTTTTTTTTTAAAGTTTGTGAAAACAATAGATCTGAGCTCAGTTTGATATTTGATTTCGGGTTGATTTTAGTTTTTGAGAAGGTTTTTTGGTTCTTTTGAAGTTATGGATATGTTTATCATGGTTACTAAGTTGTTTTGGGTTAAAAATAGATTGAAAAGCAGGTTTTTGAGTTAAAAAAACGTAAGCCTCAATTTTCCGGCTACCATAGTAGTTGAAATTTAGAAAAATCAGATGACGCGTCGTCTGATTTGTTTTTTCAAAATATCTGGGGTGGAATAAATAAGGGCCTAGTTGCGTGGGCCCTGATAAAATGAGCTAAGTTGGCTTGTCAGGTCTAGCAACGCTAGACCTTTGCTCCTTTTTTTTTTTTGTAATTCTTATTTTAAATTATTTTTTATATGGTTTTTTTCTCTAATGTGTTTTTATATTTAGATTAATATTTATTCTCTATTTCATTTTATTTAGAGAGCCTATTTTAAATGATGATTATTTTTTTTTGTTATGCATTTAAATTTTGAAGAGTTTTTATGATTTATCTACAATTTTTTTTATCTTTTGTATAGATGAATTTTATTTTTGAAAATAAAAAATTATTTTCAGATAATATTTTTAATATATACAACCTTGCATAATGTTTTTTCCTCTTTTATTTTATTCAATCAATTTAATTTGTATATTTATTTCTATTATCATTTGATTGAATAAAAAAATCATTTTAATAAAAAGATTTAGTAAATATAGCGGAATAAATATTTCGGTTTGCAAGATTAAATATTTTAATCTACATTTATTTTTTATTTTTTTAATTTATTATTTATGTTTATTTATTTATTAACACACTTTATTTTTAATTTATTTAATTATATGTATACATAAAATTATTTTAACTATAAAAATATGTAAAAAAAAGTTTTATATACAATTTTTTTTTTACTTTTTTTAAAAAATCTAAAGGCAAGTTTAAAGTATCTAGCATTTACTATTGCTAGAGACAAGGAGCACTTTATTGTTTAAAATTTTCCATTGAATTGATAAATCCTCTATTGCCCCTCCCTCTCTCTTTCCCTGTCACTCTCGCTTCATCAATCCACCTGCATCTACCTGTACGAGCTCTGTGCAAACCACACATCATACAACCAAAGAAAGAACACCATTATTCCCATCAGAGTTTCCCTTTATTTCCATTCACAAAACCAATCAATAAAAATATCTGCCTCGCTCTGTAAAATCTTACATTATTGCCCTCCTCTCCTCCATGATCGATTACTAAACCATCAAGAAAGAAACAAAAATACATGGATACATTTGTAGACAGACTCCATCGAAGCAACAGCAACAAT
>Ga0325410_1004134_pt1:0-15000 | contig 16279 bp, 9 predicted proteins | sample PopdelMetagenome_16_FD_206182 | JGI IMG/M metagenome (GOLD analysis project Ga0325410, IMG submission 206182) | Populus deltoides microbial communities from Bellville, Georgia, United States - Xylem-PdIQD-R3 | ecosystem: Host-associated > Plants > Phyllosphere > Stem > Wood/Secondary...
GCTCCAACCAGAAACCATTCCATAAGCTGGGAAATCATTGATAGTCCACATCAAAGCCGCTCTCATAACAAAATTTTGTTTCCTCGAGATGTCATAAGTCAAAGCTCCAGAGGACCACAACTGCGTTAACTCATCAATCAACAGACGAAGACAAACATCTATATTCCGTCCCGGACTGCTCGGACCTGGTATGACCATAGATAAAAACATGAACTCCGGCCTCAAACACATCCCCGGTGGCAAGTTATAAACCGTTAGTATGACCGACCAACAAGAATAAGGAGCAGCAAATGACCCGAATGGGTTGAATCCGTCTATACACAACCCAAGACGCACGTTCCTTGATTCAGTTGAAAAGGGAGGATGCATACTGTTAAAGTGTTTCCAGGCTTCACCGTCAGAAGGATAAACCATCACTCCATCAACCGCATGGTGTGATTAGTGCCATGTCATGTGCTCAGCAGTTCTTGGTGACATGAATAACCTCTGCAGTCTAGGTGTGATTGGGAAGTATCTAAGTTTTTTATATGCCACGAGAGTCTTCCCTCTACCAGTTCTGGGTTTGTAACGGGAATGCCCGCATGTCATACACTCGGTCATCTCAGCATTTTCAAGGTAGTATAACATGCAGAAGTTAGGGCATATATCAATTTTCTGGTATCCTAAACCGAGGGGTTTCATCATGGACTTGGCAGCATAGAAGTTCTCTTTTAGCCTGTTCCCTTCAGGTAAAATGCTTCTCGCCCATTCAATAATCTTGTCATAACCGGCCTCACTCAACCCGTGATCTGACTTGATGGTGAACACCTGTGCTACGGCTGATAATTTACTGTGGTTCGTGCAGCCATCCCATAATGGTTCGTCAGAATCTCTCAACAGATCAAAAAACCTTGCTGCATCTGCATTAGGTTCTTCTTCTACGATTGGACATTCCCTGACATTAGCTTCACTCATTCTCATTGCATCCATAACCATATTCCTGTAAGGATTACTGTTCTCATTTTCAACTTCATGCATGTTACTAGCACTAGAAGTTGACCCAACCACCTGTTCTTCCATGCTCTCATCAGGAACAAATAGTTCTCCGTGAGCATACCAACACATGTAATCTTCCATGAACCCTTTGGTTAGAAGATGCATCGTTACAACATCTTGATGCAGAAACTTTAAATTTTTACACTTCCTGCATGGACACCTAATACCGCCATCAGTAAAATTCCTCGGAATAGATGTTGTGAAATTAATAAAACCCTGGACACCGTTACAATAATCCATCCTCCGCAATCCTTGGGGTGAGTTCCGATACATCCATGAACGATCATCCATGACTTCTATATTGAACCTCTATAAAACATAACAAAAATATTGGTTTTCCCCGACATTATCCAACAAACTAAAACAACACTTATGTTAAATATTCATTATCAATTATCAACTATCAACGTTCATACATACAAATTTATACATATATAAATTTACAGAAATCACAACTTCAAAATAGAATTGATAACAATTAAACAAGACTCGTTAAACAAGCTATTAATTATTTATTTCATCACAATGACACATTTAATTCGGTGTAATTCAAACAAAATTTCAACAATTTACAAACAAATATAATTTGACAAAATCTAAAACAAACTATAACAACTACAAAATTATACATTCATACTACAAGTTTCTTTGACAAATAACAATTAAACAAGTACAAACGTTAACAAAATACATATACTACAACAATAAAATTCACAATTAAATATTAAAACTAAAAAGGATAGATTTACTTACAAAAAAATGATAAAATCTACAAGAAATGGATATTGTGACCACGTACAAGATATAAGAAATTAACTTGAGTGCTCATGTTGAGAATAGTGGAGAGTTGGTATGGGTGGTTGACTGCAATTTGGGAGGGGAGAGGTGGGATGGGAAAGAAGAAGAAGGAGAAACAGAGGAAGAGAGTGTCGGCAGATGGGTGGGTATATAATGGCTTTTACCAATGGTACACAACCCAAGATGCACATTCCTTGATTCAGCTGAAAATTGAGGATGAACACTGTTAAAGCGTTTCCACGCTTCGCCGTCAGAAGGATGAACCATCACTCCATCAACCGCATTGTGTGTTTGGTGCCATGTCATGTGCTCAGCAGTCTTTGGTAACATGAATAACCTCTGCAGTCTAGGTGTGATCGGGAAGTATCTAAGTTTTTTATATGCCACTAGAGTCTTTCCCTTGCCAGTTCTAGGTTTGTAACGAGAATGCCCGCATGTCATGCACTCGGTCATCTCAACATTTTCAAGGTAGTATAACATGCAGAATTTAGGGCACATGTCAATTTTCTGGTATCCTAAATCGAGGGGTTTCATCATGGACTTGGCAGCATAAAAGTTCTCTTTCAGTCTGTTCCCTTCAAGTAAAATGCTTCTTGCCCATTCAATAATCTTGTCATACCTAGCCTCACTCAACCCGTGATCTGACTTGATGGTGAACACATGTGCTATGGCCGATAATTTACTGTGGTTCGTGCAGCCATCCCATAATGGTTCGTCAGAATCTTTCAACAAATCAAAAAACCTAGTTGCATCTGCATTTGGTTTTTCTTCTACGATTGGACATTGACTGACATTATCTTGATTCATTCTCATTGCATCCATAACCATATTTCTGTAAGGATTAGTGTTGTCATTTGCCGCTTCATGCACGTTGCTAGCACTAGATGTAGACCCAACCACCGTTTCTTCCATTCTCCTCTCACTAACAAATACTTCTCCATGTGCATACCAACACTGGTAATTCTTCATAAACCCTTTGTGTAGAAGATGCATCATTACAACGTCTGGATGCAAATACTTTTTATTTTAACACTTCCTGCATAGACACCTAATACCGCCTCCAGTAAAATTTCTGGGAATAGATGTTGCGAAATTAATAAAACCCTGAACCCCGTTACAATAATCCATCCTCTGCAATCCTTGGGGTGAATCTCGATACATCCATGAACGATCATCCATGATTTATATCGAACCTCTATAAAACTATGATGACATCATGTATTAATTAACTAAGTTAGGTAAATAAACTTGCAAAAATATTACTTTACCTCGAGATTATCCAACAAACCAATCACAACTTCTCATAAATATTAAATATTCATTATCATTTATCAACGTCCATACAAATTAAAATATATAAATTTACAGAAATTACCACTCCGCAATACCATTAATAAAACTTTAAACGGACTCATTAAGCAATCTATTAATTATTTCAAAACAACACATGTACTTCGGTAGTTCCATAAAGTTTTAACAATTTATAAACAAATACAATCTTACAAAATCTAAAACAAACCATAACAGGTATAAAATTATACATTCATATACTGCAAGTTTGTTTGAGAAATAATAATAAAACATGTACATCTACTAACAAAATACATATACTAAAAAAATAATAAAATTAACATTTAATTAAATGTTAAAATTTAAAAAGATAGAATTACTTACAAAAATTGATAAAATCCATCAGTAAATCAGAACACGGATGCTGTGACCACAAAACTTCAAGAAATATAACTTGTTGTGCTGATATGAGGGAGATTTTTGTTTGGGGGGAGGAGGGGCTGGTTGTTTACAGATAGAGAGAGTTGGGAATAGGAAGAAGAAGGAGAAATAGGGGAGGAGAGGGTCGGCAGAGTGGACATATATTAACTTTTCCCGACGGTTTCACCTATGGACACTCCGTCAGTGAAACCATCAATGATTATGACGGAACAATCGACACGTCACTGTACAGATCTGCCATTTTAAATCCCTCAATGATTCCATCGGCAATTTAAACGGCAAACCGGTCACATCGCTGTACAGGCTGTCTTTTTGAATCCGTTAGTGATTCTATCGGAAAAAATAACCCACCAAAACCTCCACGTCAGTGACCCGCCTTTTTTTTACGATGGAAACTTTTTCGTCCGTAATTCAGTCGGTAACTACCGATGGAAATTTGCCGTCGGTAGTTACCGACTGAAATACGGATGGAATAGTGTCCGTCGGTAATTTCGACCTCAAATTACCAACAGACATATTCCATCGGTAAATCCGTTGCTATTTAGCAAATTTCTGGTAGTGATACTGACAGACAAATAAAAACACTGATAAAATTGCATACAATATTTCTATCCATTATATGAAGTGGGTAATTTTTTTGCGCGCTTTGTCTATCTATAAATCTAGCTGTAAATTTATTATCGACGGACTCATTGACAGACCAGAAATTACCAATGATAGTTTTTTTGATGAATTGATTCGGTTCATGAGCTCATTAGTAAAATACATACCAAAAAAAACTGTTAAATCTGATAGTAACTTTAGAAATGACATGCTCCCCAAATTAAGCATGCTGCAGTAGTGTAAAAAAAAATAAAAATCAAATACCTTATCTTCATGCTATTTATACTAATATCATTTGTTTTTTCAGATGACACAGAAGAAATTCGAGCTCAAGATATCTTTAATTTAAAGAAAAATGGTCATCTAAATGATGAGAGTAGAAATTAATTAGGCTAAAGAACAAAATTAACTCATGTCCTTTGGCTAAACATTTTGTTTTGTTGCCATAATGATCATAACCAAAAACAATAAACAAAGGGTGCATAAAATGCGATCTAGAACTTGCAAATATATGGATAAATTAAGATCTTTCTCTGTGTTTTTGTTCTTTATACATCTGCATAGCTTCTCTCTCTGGGAGGTAATTATTGATGCACGTAGCAATATTAATGTGATTAATTTCAAGCCTCTTCAATCAATACCATAACTAGCAAGTAGCAACTCTCCTCAAGCCTCTTCAATCAATACCATAACTAGCAAGTAGCAACTCTCCATTACTTTGTTTTTTACGAGGATATATATATATATATCCAAAACAAAAGCAACAGGCACGTCACGAAAAAAGAAAAAGAAAAAGAAAAAGAAAAGAAAGTTAAGGAGAGAGAGAGAGAGAGATATTCGTGATAACAGTAAGTACACACTAGGTCCAGTGACATGGGTTTTGGATTCTTTAAAAGCAAAATGCACAAAATCATTATTTATTTATTCATATTTAGTTTTTATTCTCTTATTTTTATTTTTTTGTATTGGATTCTTTAGATAATTTAATTTTGCCTTTCAATTTAGAATTCTATGTTGTAATCTCTCTTTTTAAAAAAGATAGGGAGAGTTGGGATTAAGAAGAAGAAGAAGAAATACGGGAGGAGAGGGTCGGCAGAGCGGGCATATATTAACCTTTTCCAATGGCTTCACCGACGGACACTCCATTGGTGAAACCATCGATGATTCTGACGGAACAATCAACACGTCACCGTACGGATCTGTCATTTCAAATCCCTCGGTGATTCCTTCAGCAATTTAAACGGCGAGCCAGTCACGTTGCTATATGGGCTATCTTTTTGAATCCGTCGGTGATTCCGTCAAAAAAAATAACCCGCCAAAACCTCCACGTCAGCGACTCACCTTTTTTTACGATAGAAACTTTTTTGTCTGTAATTCAGTCGGTAACTACTGATGGAAATTTGTTGTCGGTAGTTATCAACTGAAGTACGGACGGAATAGTGTTCGTCGGTAATTTCGACCTCAAATTACCGACAGACATATTTCATCTGTAAATCCATTGCTATTTAGCGAATTTCTGGTAATGACGCAACCAGTCCTCGTACTCGATCTTTGAGACCAATAAGGGTTTCCAGTATCTAAAATACTAGGTGGCGACTCTCATGCCCGCTTTCCATTGATAAAAAATAAGAAATCTTTGTCTTTGACGCATTGCCGCAATATCGCACACATGCGATAACAGTGCAAACACTCTATGCACACAGTACCAGCACAAGGATTTTCTCACATATTTTAAAGTATAGTATAATGTTGTTGGAGTTGTGGATAGTTAGGGTGGTAGTGAAAGAGAATAAAAATGGTGAAGTGTTGCTATATTTGTTTTGAAATTTCTTACTTGCTTTTGTTTCAAGTTTCTAGGTTTGTGTATTGTGTTGCTAATAAAAAAAATGTACTATAATTTTAATTTAATGTTTTTGGTTTTTTTATCATGGATTTGAAAATAAAAAAATAGAATCAAATGTCAAAAAAAGAAGCAAGATTCTAATTGAAGAAGAAAATGATGTAAACATGATGGCATGAGGAAGAAAAGGATGTAGAAATTATAAAAGGGTGTTTTGGGCATTAAGACATTCATAATTGAAAACTTGTAAATTTTAGGCTTTTTTGTTAATTAAGTTTGACTATATGTAAAGTGAAATCAACTACATAAGCAGTTTAATTTAAAGTGTATTTTATTTAAAATATGGAGAGAAAATGTTACCACACTTAAAAGAGAAAATATTTTTAGCTCCTTTTTATTTAATATTTTTGTAATGTATTTTATTTATAATTATGATTATTCATTTAAAAAGTAATTCCATGTATTCAATTTGACTATATATATCCAAACTCATCCTGATATTTTGTGTGTGTGTATAATTTTCTTCTCTTTTTTTTTAGCAAAAAAAGCTATTTTATTTTATTTTGAATAATAAATAGCCTTTCTTGCTAAAAAAATAAAGAGAAGAAAAATACACACACATCCTACATTATTATTAGGATGAGTTTGGATATACACACAAATATACATGATATTCATTGCTCAATGAGTAAAGTAACTATAAAAAAACTCACCCATTTAGATCAGTTTGGTTCGAAATATATCAAATTTGGTTAATTCACCATCCTTATTCATAACTAATGCATGAAATTCTTCTAATTGCTAGTTATAAGATTTGAATTCATAAAATCAATAAAGGAAATATACATTTTTAATCACTTGACTAACCCCTCTAACTTGACCGATTTAATGTTGAAGCCAATTATAATTAACTAGTTGGGCCATTCAACTATCTAATTTAATTAGTTTTCACTAGTTAATTGCAAAATAATCTATCTTTAAAAAAATCCTCAAAACTAAAGGAAAATATTTTTGAAAAAGTAGATTACTCATGCACCAAGAGATTTTAGAATAGTTTACTAATCTGGTTTAATAACACTTAATATGCCATCTCTTACTACTTTGTACACGAGAGCAAGAGACTTTAGAGTGCTCCAAGAGTGATTTTCCAACACTTGCTCTATGATGAGAGATAGACATAAATAGGAGAGAGAAACAAGAGACAGAAATATTAAGCATAAGTGAAAACATTTTTATCACTTCTAGTGAGTTCATATGTGATTTTCTCTTTTATCATCTATCTCTCTATTCAAAATGAATCCAAGAAGTAAGTATTGATAATTATTCATGGACCACTTTAAAAATTTATTGTGAGAACACCACTCTAAACTTGATTTTTCTATTTTCTAAATGGGTATTTCAAAAAAAATATCACATGCAAATTTCACAATCGATGCTATTAGAGTTTGTAGTATCTAGCTTATAAGATTGGATAATTAAAAGATCCAATAAACATATATTTATTTAACATCCTTCCTCGACCGTATTTTACTGTCAAAATAAGGTTATAGGGCTCCCCAATGTTGGGGAAAAAAACCTATATTTGCTGCCTAAGAAACAAATCAAGTTAGACCATTATTGTTGTGTTGTAATTTTACTGATGGCCTAGGACCTAGGCTTCCAACAAGGTTATAATTTACATCTTATACTTTATGTAAATTGTTCTTTAGTTATTTTTGAACCATTATTCTTTGAAATCTAAAACTCAAATGCGGCTAAGGTCATACTTTTCCTAAGTAGAGTTTTTTAAGTTTAGGCTTTAAAGGACCGACCCAAGAGAAACTAAATAAATCATATTTTCTTAATTTTTAAGTGTTGGCTAAATAATACTCTATAAAATGTATTAATTAAAATTTTATATTAAATAATATCGTTATTGAGTGTGGTAGGAAGCAAGGGTCATTCCTGTAGAATATTGTTCCCAATTAACTTAATACATAAGAAAAAACTCTAATACAACCAATAAATAAAATTAAACTTAAAAACCTATCTATACTTAATAAAATCGATTGAAACTTTGCAAACAAACTAAAGATACCTTAATCTAATCACAAATAAAATTTGAAGAAATTTTGAGTTGATTTAATATATATAAAAAATGAAAATAAACATCTAGAAAATTGACAATTTCATAAGCAAGTTTTAATAAAGTTTAAAACTTGATGAGAAACATGGTAATAACAAAAGGTCCAGCCTAACAAGAACATAACTTACCTTGAAATAATTTAATACGTGAATGGAATAAAAAGGTTTTTTCTATAATAAAATTCTTCTTTAAAATTATCTAATTGTAAAATGCCTTAGTTTTCTCATTGTAGATCATTGAACTCTCATATGCTTTGTTTCTAATTTTCTCAAGCTTATTTAATTATATTTTTCTTTGTTCAGTCACAACATCAATCTCATATTACATTACTAATAACCTAAAATGCCTCGTGTTCCAATTCAACTGGAAGATGACATGGCTTGCCATACATAAGCTAAAAATGTGACATCTCAATTTATGCTTTAAATGCTCCTATAAATCTAAAGTGCATCATTATAGTGCATATCTAAGACTTTATATTATGATTCATAATTTTAGCTAAAATGGACTTGACCTCTTAATTTGATATTTTAACTTGCTCCTTAGTTTTTAGGTGATATAGCATAGAGATTTCATGTGTAAAATTATATTTTCTAAGCAAATGTTTAAATGACTGACTATAAAAATGGATTTCTCCATCATTTATTATAGCTCTTGGTATTCCAAACATTGCAAAGATGTCAATATTTGAAAAACTTACAACCATTTTAGAATAATTAGTTTTAGTGGCTTTTGCTTCCACCTATTTTAACATATAAGTAACATTAAGAAATATGTAAAGATTACCATACATAGAAAGAAAAAGGCTTATGAAATCAATGTTGTATATGTCATAGATTTCAATAATTAGTATGAGTGTTTAAGACATTTGATTTCATGCACCAAAGTCACTTATTCATTGACAATAATCACATAACTTGCAAAAAAGGAATGTATTTATAAGCCAGGTGAGCCAATAAAATCCATTCTTAAGTACCTTAAAAGGCATTCCTTTTACTCTAAAGTATCCACCACATACATGAGAATGACAAAAGAATAGTATAGATGTGAATTCATAATTAGATATACTTATTTTTATCATTTGATTGACGCAATACTTCCATAAATAATGATCATTCACATATATTGCTTTACAATCTTTTTTTTTATTTTATCCTTATGAGCATGAGTAAGATAATTTAGAATTTTTTTTGGTGACTAAATAGACCACAATATATGCATACCAAGGGCTAAAATCTCCAAGAAAAATAATTGCTTAACCAAAATATTTTCATGCAATAAAAGAGCTTCTTCATCATAAATAAGATGATTATGTGGTCATCAACTATACTATCACTTCCGTTCTCATATTTGATAGTCAAATCAAATTCATTTAAGAGAAGTATCCACCAAATAATTCTTGATTTAGCATCTTTCATAGTGAGCAAATACCTAAGAGTTGTATAATTTGAAAACATATTTACTTTAGTACTAATTAGATAAGAACAAATTTTCTCTAAATAAAAAGTAATTATTAACAGCTCTTTTTTAGTTATGGAGTAGTTAAGTTGTGCATCATTCAAGGTCCTTAATAAAGCTTTCCCACAACATAATCATTTGCATTGCATATTAAGTTAAATGGAAAGCTTCAATTAGTTGTTGGATAATTGGAGCTATGGTTAAAAGTTTTTTAAACTTCTTGAATTCTCCTTTGCATTTTTCATTTAATTTGAATGTCATCTCCTTTTATAACAACATGTATAAAGGCCTTGTAATATTCAAAAAATCTTTGATGAATCTTTGATAAAAGTTTTATGTTCAAAAAAGAAATAAATATTTCTTACATTTGTGGAAGGTGGCAAAGAACATACGAGACATATCTCAGATTTGTCTACTTTTTCTATTCCCCTATCAGATATGATAGAGCCTAAAACCATACCTTGATAAACCATGAAATGATATTTCTCTTAATTAGTCATAAGATTAGTTTCCATACAACATTTAAGAACAAACGTAATATTATCTAATATTTATCAATAGAATCACCATAGACATTGAAATCATCCATAAAAACCTATATAATATTTTCAACATAATCTAAAAATATAGTACTCGTACATCATTGAGAAGTCACAAGGGCATTATAAAGGCCAAATGACATGTGTTGATAGGCAAACATTCTAAAGAGCACAAGTGAATGTTATCTTCTCAAAGTCATCAGGTGGAATCAAGTTTTAATGATAACCTGAATAACCATCAGAAGAAAACAATAGCATGAATAACTTACTAACTTTTGTAAAAATAGATTAATAAATGGCAATGAAAAATAAACTTTACAAGTATTAGAGTTAAGTTTTTGATAATTAATGCAAACTGATCACTCAGTTTTGATATGAATTGGCCTAGCTCATTTTCCTTATTCTTGAACATAATAATGTTAGATCTCTTTGGGAAAGTTTAGATAGAGCTCACCCATTGTTATTCGAAATAGGGTAAATCATGCCAACATCTAATAATTTTAGAATTTCTTTCTTCATAACCTGCATAATAGGAGAATTCAATTGGGTTTGAGCTTTTTTAATTAGATTTTATCCATCCTCAAGAGAACTTTGGTGTATGCATATGATAATTACTTTTATCTTAGTTATTGTCTAACCTATAACTTTTTTTATGATTTTTTAAAATATGTTCTAGTTTTTCCTCTTGTAAAGTTATGAGGCTATTTGTAATGATCACATATGTCTCCCTCATCTAAGTATACATATTTGAGATGTTTGTGAAGAAGCTTAAGTTTTAAGGTGTTTGTATCACATAACATAAAAGTCTTTCATTATATAAAGACAAATAAATAAAATAAATATGTTTGAAGCTTTTGAAAAAGACTTCAAAAACTTCATAACATCCTCTATATTTTCTTAAAATCACATAATCTTTCTTGACTTTTTTAGATCCTCTAACTCAAGGATCTTATTGGTGGTTTTTCCACAACATCCTTACCAATTAACTTAAAAAGTAGTTATGTTAAAGAATCAAGTATGTCAACTGAAAAATAATAATGTAAATCACTTGGATACATCATTGCCTCAAAGATATTGAACCTTATAACTTTGTCATCAAACTCCACTTTTAGGGTTCCATCATGAACATCAATTTTGGTTCAGGCAATTTTTATAAATGGGTAATGATATCAATCTAAAAGACAAGTAATCCTTCATGTCAAGAACATAAAAATCAACAAGAAAGCCAAACTCATTTACCTACATTAAGAAATCTTTCAAAACTCCTTTTAGATATGCATTAGATTGATTAGTGTGTTGAATAATTACACCAGTGTTCTTAAGTGAACCGAGATTTAAATAAGCATAAATACAATAAAGCATGTCATTAATAGATTCTCCTAAATCTAGCATAGCTTTTTTAAACCTTATATTGCCAATTATACATGGTATGGTGAAACTTCTCAAATCTTTATATTTTAGAGAAACCTTCTTTTGCAAAATAACAAATAGATTCTCCCACACTTTCACAATCTCATCACCATTTACCTTATATTTGGTGGTGCACAACTCCTTAGAGAACTTTGCATAACTTGGTTATTGCTTAATGGCATCTAAAAGAGGTGTATTGACTTGAACTTTACAAAAAGTTTCCAAAATCTCTTTTTCATATTCCTTCTTCTTAGACTTTGTATTGACTTGAACTTTACAAAAAGTTTCCAAAATCTCTTTTTCATATTTCTTCTTCTTAGACTTTGCAAACTTACTTGGAAAAGATAAAAAAGAAACATTAGTAGTAATAAAAATGTTAGAAATGACTATAAGTATCGAAGAACCCCTAATGACTAGAATATTTCCCATGATGGTTGGACTTTCATCCTCCTTAAAAGATTAGCCTTCTAGTTGTTTTGTCATATTTTTGATTTCTCTCATCCTCTTTGGTGTTTTTGATAGTTTCTCAATTTATTTCCAACTCTTTAAGGTTATGACATTAGTATTTTCTTTTGGATTGATCACAATTTAGAATAAAAAGTTTTTTGAATCCTTATGCTTCTAATCTACCCATGGTACTAGCCAAATAGCTCACATGATTATCCAAATTCTTCATAGTAGTCCTTGATTCTAATTTAAATTATAAAGAATTATTGAATAAAATTTAACTAAATATCCTAGAAACATGCCTTGGGTCTAAATGATGGATTATGGTTGGTTGATTGAAACCCCAATGACTGATTAATGTTAGCATTAGGTTTAGCTTGTTGATGATTTTTTAATAGCTAAGATAAAGATGATCGCTTCATCCAAAATTATAGGTGTTAGAGAAAGGATCATATTTTTTATTTGTAACACTTGATTCCTTTAAAACCCTTATAAAATATTGGCTTACTCTAAATTATCCTTCTGCAAAGGTGGAGGTATAATTGTTGAATGACCTATAATAGAAAAAAAAACTACATACATTCTTGATTGTTTAATACTACTTAGAACCATTCGTTAAACTATAGAAGTGAGTTATCAAGATGTTGCTCAACATTAGATGTAACACTTACCTCATTGACTTTTCTTTATTGTAATTCTATTTAGTTGTTAAACTATGGTGAATTAGCCATCATATTAATTATTAAAGTCTTTGTTGTTGTGGAGTTTTGTCCACTAAACCCCCACACTTGCAACATTTACCATACTCTTTTTCATTGAAAAAAGTCTTTAATAAAAAAATTGAATTAAAAGTTGCTCATTGATTTGGTGATGAAGGTAATATGCACATAGCTTCTTGAATCACTCTCAATACTCATACAAATTCTCTTTTTTATGTTGTTAAATGCCACCATTTCTTTCCTAATATTTATGATCTTAGATGTAGGGAAATACTTCTCAAAAAAGAGTTTATTCATCTCATTTCATATGATAACAATGTTAGATGGCAGATAATAAAATTATTCTTTTGCGTTGTCTACTTAGGAGAATTGAAAAACTCTCAACTTTACTTTCTTTTTAGAGGTTCTAATTGGCTTTCATGCTTGAACAAACTATATGGAAATTTTTTAGGTTTTTTTTTTATCTTCACCTACAAAACCATAAAAGCTGGTAAAAGATAAAGTATTCTTGATTAAAGTTCAAAATTAACTTCAAGTTGAAGATTATAAAATACAAATTAGTTGATGGTCAAGAGTTAATGCTACCAACTCTTTGAGAGTTTAGTTGTTTACTACCATCTCTTCCTCTTCTTTCTTAGTTGGCAGACTAGGTAAGAGGATAGTATACAATGCTCGATTGAATCCGAATGGTGAAGATGAAAAAAGTATAAACTAATCATTTGATTTTTTATTAGATGATGTGAATTCTATGATTCTTTTAAGTATTAATTTGTCTCTTCTCTAATTGGTTCAAATATTCATAGAATACTACAATAAAATAAAAGCAAAAACTAATAAAGACAAATATAAAACTAGAAAATAACAAATTAAATAGGGAAAATAATCCTTAAAAACTTAATGCCAAAATTGATACTCTAAGAATGTATCCTTCATGAAATAATATCACTATTAAGTATGATAGCAAGCAAGAGTCATTCCCATGGAATATTGTTTTTAATTATTGGGCCATTGACTCAAAACACAAGAAAAACTCTTGAATGATTAGTGAATATAATAAAACTAAAAAAATTATTTAAACTTAATAAATTTGGTTAAAACTTTTAAAATACACTAAAGATACCTTAATCTAGTCATATATAAAATTTAAAGGGATTTAGAGTTGATTTGTTATATAAACAAATTATAGAAAATAAAACAAAATCAGAAGCAAGTTTTAAAAAGGTTTAAAACTTGATGAGAAATATGGTTAACGAATCATTCTCCACTTCTAAAAATAAAATACAGCTAATAATTAGAATTATTTTTTGACTTTCTTTTGAATTTAACAACCATAAAACAATCACAAGTTCAATTATCTTGATCTTTTATTACTTTATTGTCAAGTAATATAAGCTCTCAATTTGATCTCTTCTAATTAAACAATCTATAACAAGCTCTCTAAATTTAATTTAATGAATACAATACATAAATAAATAAATAAAATATAGGTTAAATTAAGAAACAAACAGACAAGCTTAGTTCATTAGTCTTAAGTTATATTCCACCCATAATTAATTGAAAACCTTTGATAATCTATGATCACAATTTACAACTTAGCTTAATATTGATGAAACATATTAAAATCCTAAAATAACAATCAAGTCCTTATTATATTGATCTTATTGCACACCTAAATCAATAAGATATATATAAATTTTTAATAATGAAATCAATATAATATAAACAAATTCAATAAAGAGATGAAAGAAAATTTTGAAATTTATAGATTGAAAATAAACATGCTTAGAGTTTTAAAATCACCCTTAACTAAAAAAAATATCTAGTTATATATGTTTAAAAGATTAAAAGCCTATTTATTTTTGCGTTTCAAAAACACTTTTGAAAAAAAATAAAAAAAGTATTTTTTGTTTGCTTCAAATTAATTTTTTTTGATGTTTTTAGATTGTTTTGATGTGTTAATGTCAAAAATGATTGTTTTTTAAATAAAAAAAATATTATTTCGATGTATTTTCAAATAAAAAATATTTTGAAAAAAATCATCAGAATATCAAACGACCTCTAAACATCATATTCATAGAGAAAAGTAAAGAGAAAAAAATATATATGGAACTCAACTATCTGATTGAATCTCTTGTATTTTTTTCTTCTACCTCTTAATTTGCATCTCTCTTGATTTTTAAATGTGTCCTCTTTTAATTTCTTGGTCAGAACCTCCTCTTTTATTTTCAAAACATCTATTATTTAGCGTGGTTGTCTAATTCATCTCCAATAAATTAAAGTCCAAGTTGAATTAAA
>Ga0325410_1004137_pt1 | contig 16275 bp, 12 predicted proteins | sample PopdelMetagenome_16_FD_206182 | JGI IMG/M metagenome (GOLD analysis project Ga0325410, IMG submission 206182) | Populus deltoides microbial communities from Bellville, Georgia, United States - Xylem-PdIQD-R3 | ecosystem: Host-associated > Plants > Phyllosphere > Stem > Wood/Secondary xylem...
TTTTTTTTTTTTTTAATAATTTAGACTGTAAACTGGAAAAAAAGAGAGCATGTGATAGCCTCTTTCTCGACTTCCCTGGCAACAATGAAAAACCGTTAAGAGCTAAACAATTATACCAAGAAAAAGTAAATAAGAGGTAAAAATAAAAGACAAATACAGAAAAAGAATGCTCTCCTTTTCAATTTAAGCCGTCAAATTGAAACTTTTATAGTGTTTTAAACTGCTTACAAGTCAAAAGGACAAATGCCTCCGCTACATTGTCATTGCCACTACATTTGGCATCAAAATGTCAGCTTTCTCATTTTATTTCTTCAAAAAGAAAATTTTGACAGATTTTTATTTCTGAAGTAAAAGAAACAATAAAATTAAAAAACCAAATAATCAAAAAATTAATTTCTTCTCTTTTCCCACCTTTTCCTTGGCAACCAAACAAGAAGTAAAGGCTAGTTGTCTCACTATAAATCAACTACAGAACTTCAATTAAAATAAACACTTTTTAACCATTAATAAACAAAACAAACTCATTAATCACCTTCTTATAACAGTTTTCCACTCGTTTCACGCGTAAGATTCACACAAGAACTTCACCTTGCGCATACTAACACTTCAGATTCCCCTCTATTTCTCCATTTCCAACTCAAATTTCACTCTTCCAGCTTTCTCACCTTATGTCTTCTTCTTAACAACAGATCCATCCACCTCTCTCTCGAAACCCTAACTTCGCCGACCACCGGAGAATCTCCGGTGTCGTTTCACGGCTACTCTCCAAAGCCTAATTGAACAAAGAATTCCACGATAAGGCGAGATATTCGAGGTTTTCCCGGCGAGTAGAGGTGAGCGTGTGAGAGAGAGTAAGGAGGCGCGTGTGGAAATGTGTGTTTGCGTGCGAGGTTAGGGATTCGCGCGTGTGGAGAGGCTCAAGCGTGTTTCTTGTGTGTGTGTGTGTGTTGGTAGGACACGGATGGGGCGTGTGTAGTTATGCCAGAGAGAGAGAGAGAGGGTACAGTAACACGTGCAGCACATGCTGAAAGCTGAATGAAATCACGAGATGTTAGTGCGTCCTTAAAGGCCCAATCACGTGACCTACATTAGCGGTAAACGGTTACAAACCGGCTGTGCTTGTCTGAAAAAATAAAAACTTGAGTACACGCACTGACCATCAAGTGCTTGAAATTCTTCAGATACAATTGGTCTTAAATGATATTATTGGCTACGGGATATTATTGGTTTTACGTTTTAAAAATATTTTTTAAAAAATTATTTATTTTTATTTTCATATTATTTTAATGTTAGATACCAAAAATAAAATTGTTTTAATATAATATATTAAAAAACAACTATTATCACATAAAATAACCACTGTATACATCTGCATGGATTCCGTCTTCTGCCGATGAAATCAGTTCGATGATTCTCTGTGAGCCGGAAGTAGAAACATAGCGGACACCCTCCAGGAACATGGACTATCTTCAAAACTAATTGATAAAAGGATGAGCTTGTTCGGACACACATAGATGCTTGGTACAGTTCGGTGTGAAAACGAGGATGCTTGGAACTATTAATAATCTATATCGAACTGCACTATTATACATAATACATTGTATGTTATGGACATAGGACAAACACGTAAAAAGTATAATCTATCGAGGAGTGACAACACTCCTAGGCGCAACTTAACCCATCCATCTCCTCTGCTATAGTGTAATTTCTGTTCAAATTGCATTTGAATCTGAAACTGCTTCTCCTGAAATTGGATGTAAGACGAATCAAAATCATCTATGTCTGATAAAAAGTGCATTTGTACACTCTAAATGCATGAATAACAATGGAAATCACTGTACCCTCAAGTCTTTCCTATAATTTACAACTTCAAACAATTTTATATTTAAATAGAAAATAAATATCAACAATGCACTGGCCAATTCTTTGTTTATATGACCTTATCGGTTTGGCTCGTATGAAGGAAAAGGAAATAAAGAAATGTTGTCAACTGGGGGCTAAGGTAGAGACGAAGTTTAGAGGAGTGCCTATCAACCACATACAGACAAACATGAATGTTCAAGTAAAACTTCCTATGGACAAGTAGTTATTGGACCATGAAAATCATCATATGAGGTGAAAGTTTCAAGCATAAAATTATAGATGAGCTTCCCATTGTCTTCAAGATTAAATATCATATATCATGCATGCTAACAAACTGTTCTTATCATCATTATACTAGATATCCAAGACAACTGAAAATCCAAAAAAAAAAAAGGAACGGAAAGGAATTGGAACCGAAAGAAAATGTGACGGACTCGGAAGGAGAAAAGTGAAGCACTACCATACCATGCATTCTCTTCACAAATCGTTCGAACTCTTGAAAGTTGTGTCTCTCCATGAGAACAGGGCTAAGCCTGAGATAGGTAAAAACAGATAAATGTCTCCCATCCGGATTATGCAGAGGCTTTGCATTTTCTAATATCTTGTTATAACCTTCTCTGTCGTAGCAAGGAAGAGCATTCTCACTGGCAAGTGGGATACAAGCATCCCATGCAGCATTCAGCACCTGGAAATTGAAAAGATGATTAGCAATCTAAATATGACAGGATATATGGTCTAAAATAATTCTTGAGATTTAAACTATCATGATTCAATCACAACCCTATTTCCAGGATGCTGCTGATAAAGAAAATGCGGAATCAAATCTCATGGAGTTTCAGTGAAATAGACTCCTTTGCATGTCAAAATTTAGCACCATCTGCCCTCCACATTCAACTGAACATACACATCTCTTTACCCTCACAACAGATATTTTAATACCCTAATTGAAACATCATATGCTAGGAGATAAAACAGCAGATATGTCTTTGCTTACCTGCCAAACTAATCCCTCAGGATCTGCGAGTGCCTCTGGAAAGCCCTCATACTGGTCCACTGTGCGCATTTCAAAACATGTGAAATTGAGAGCAACCTCATGTTTCCTCAACATTGCTGCAATTGGAGCATAGCCATCACGATTTGAAGAGTTGTAGAATCCAGCAGTCAATTCAGCAGCATGACTAGCTGTTTTGTACCACCAATGAATTCCTGATAGCTGCTTGTCAGCCGTCAATATAGCAAAAAAATATTGGTATAAAAATTATAGAACATGTTAATTGGATTTATCTATCATTCCAAGAAATGAAAACTTGTTTATCCAGAGAAGAACAAGATTCCATGCAATGGTAACTCACCTTCGCAGAAATGCCAGTGCCTTCAAAGGCTAAATTAGCCAGAGCAAGAACACGATCTCCGTGATCAATCAAAACTTGAGAGTACCAATTGAGGAAGAATCTTCCATAGTAACTATCATAGTCTCCTCCATCACGGAAAAACCCAATCTCATGCGGTGCAGAGTTGTAAGAACCTGCATTCTCTGGACCTCTTCCCCAAAATGAGTGCCCCCTCACCTCTGCTGCTTTGCTCAGACTCTTCATCAGGTACTTATCATAGCACTGAAATGAAACATCTTGGGTCATTTTGTGGAAAAACACCATAATTTAATAAGGTTAAGTATGAAAAGGTGATAGAGGGACAAGATCAAACTATGGAATGCATAAGAGGACAGGTGATTTTTATTCCATAATGATTACCAAGCCTCTCTACCAGTAATTCAAATACACCTCAATTTCACAGCCATCAAGATAAGGTACCCCTAAGTGATATGCCTTCTTCAAGGTGAAGGTCAAGTTGTTAACCCGTTACCAAAACATACCTGGAATTCACCAATGCCAGGATATGTCCAGTCATGTTTTGCAGGATATGAGGGATACCGTAGCTCCCCACATGGACCTAGTCCAATTTCAATCTCAGAGATGATTCCATCCTGAAAGAACTCATCAAACTCCACCCTAAAGCTCCTCATATAATCAAAGTAAACCTGCATTATTTTTATCAACAGTAGAAACTTCAAATTTAAGATATAAAATTAAATTTCTAGCTAAGGGCACATGGACAAAAGCACTTATTAGTCACAGAGGTTTCGAATCTTTGATAATGTGATCTTACAAACTTCGGCCACAGATAAAACAAATATTGGATGGGACTTTTGCGTAACATGAATACTGCTGGATGAAAAGAGATTGTGTCCAAACAAGCATTCTTTTTCTAAACACAAACATACATTTAACATAATAAATTTAGCTACACATTTTAGAGTACATCAAATTAAACAGGAAAGAACAGAAAAGGTATTTGTTGTATTTCAACTTATATGTGGCCTAGATGAGATAAAAAAGAAAAAAAAAACTTTTGATATCACATTACAAGCATGCCTTGATTCAATACCTCAACAGCTGTCCGACGTTTTAAAACTCGCTCCTTATCAATTCCCCAAGTGAGGCATTCAGTATTGCGCCTTTCTTCTCTGTCTGTGAAATATATGTCAGGATTGGTTTCACCAATTTCTGTCACCCATTGAGGAAGTGGAATATGGACATCATCACCAACATTGCCTCCGCATTCATGAAATGACATAACAACCTGAGCTCATATTAGAGTAAAGAAATAGTAGCATAATTGGCATAGAATTTTTTTGAATTACTATAACACCAAACATTCCATTTGGAAAATTATGCTAGTTGTAGGTCGATGCCAAGCTTGTAAAATCTTTCTCCAAAAATGACATAAGACCAACAAACATACTATTAAATGGATATACATGTTGAATGTTAGAGTTTGTTTCCATTGAGAACTTGCAGATGTTGCAGATGTTGGCTTGAAGGGTATTAAAGCATGTATTATAGATACAATTAACCTTGTACGTGGACTGATAATGAGCACTTTTGGGGTTGGAAAGTAGAGAGAGGTGAACATAACAGATTGGAGTTTAAGATGTGAGTCGCCGTACAGGCTTTAGGTTCTTTCCCAAATAATTCATTTTTTACCATCAGAATCCGTGATCTTGATTCATAGCTTATGATAGAACAATCATAGCAACACAGAATATATACATATACATATATATACTCACCTGCAACTTAAGCTTAAGATCACGCACCATCTGAAAGAGCCTCCTGTAACCACTCCAGTTATACACCTGCGGAGCATGAGCCTCCACTATCCCCCACCAACAATCAATCATAACACCATCAACATTTGCTGATTTCAAGACCCTCAGCTGGTTCAGTAGATCTTCAGGATCAACCAACTCACAATTCATGTCAATGACACTTAGCTGCCATTTCCCACATCATTAAACACAACAAATAAACTCGTAGAAACAAAATACCTTAAACTTAAGAACTAAATCAAGAAATCAACAAACAAGAAATAACAGTGTCAAAACAATCACACTTACCGGCAGCATCACATAAACAGGAACATAAGCAGTGCCAGTAAAATCCCGCTCCGGCACCTTCGGACGCACATCTCCAACCTAAGGAAAAATGCAGAGAATAGGCCAACAACTACGGGTGAAAGTAAATTGATTCGAAAGCCCATTGAACAACCTTACTCCATTACTAAACTAGTTGCACGTTATTTGATCCAAATTTAGTTACAACTGCTTCAAAAATTCAATAGCTCAAAAGAACAACCAACATAACCTCGTTCTACCATACACGTAATTATAAGTTTATTACCTGCTCATCATCAGTATTATCCATTGAATCATCAAGAAGAGAATGGTCTTCAATTTTCTGCCCTTTAGCTCTCGCCACCCCGAAATTTCTAAACCGAGAACCAATTGACACTGCATCACCTTTCAAACGACGACACCGCAAATTGCACGCCACTGAGCTCCGAAATCCACTACACACTCGCATAGAAGAAACTAAAAATAATTGACTATTTGTTAATGACAAAGCCACACACGCATTAAAGGCCATCTTGATTTGAGCAACTGAATTAGAACTCGACTAGTTTGAATTGAAACTTCTTATGGAAGCCGATGACTTCGCTGAGAGTGTAGAAATGAGTGATTTTCGTTGAGATATTCAATACCGATAATTTCTCTTTACGTCTCTCTGACTAAAGTTTGTGAGATTTGAGTATAGATTTTCTCTTTTTATTCACTCCATTTTCTAGTAAATAACAGTTTTCTCGGGAACCAAAAAGAGGAAGTGGCGGGGAAAAGAACCCGTGACCGGTGGTTTACGGATCCAAACTCCAGAGATATCATTTTCTTTGAGCTTTAAAAATCAAGACTCCTTTTCTGCGCTTTTCGAGGTGAGCACGGCGCGGTTTGGTAACGCCGTTCAAAAGTGTTTTATAATTTTTTTTAACTTTTTAATATTTTTAAATAAAAATTGAGTTGAAAATAAATTTTAAAATAAAAATATATTATTTTAATATATTTTTATTTTAAAATTGAGTTACTTTAAAAAATATTTACTATCACAGCCAAACGCCACTCTACCTCCGTTAATTGATGCTGACACGTGTTGGATAATTATTGCGTGGCGAGGGTTCTGCTGTAGATTCCGTACCTTTTCTGGACCGAGAAATGAGAAAATGTCGGCATGGGCCTACATATAGCTCTTCCCTTTTTTCTGCTAAAGGCTCAAAGCCCGCCATAGATCAGGTTCTTAAATCTAGCAAAGACGATGGCCCACCCATTTTGCCAATGTATTCTCGTTCAAAAACCCACTGTTACCATTTTAGGAAGACAAAATTACCCTTCTACAGGGCATCCACGGGGCACTTTACCCTTTAACACATGAATAGATATGGAAAGCATAACTCTTCTCATGAATTTTTGATGTTCTACTTGACTAATTAGTGATATTTTATTTATTAGTTTATAATATTTATTTTAAGAAATACATAAATAAAAATAAAAAAGTGAAATACTAAGTAAAGATATATAAAAATATTAATCATTCATTTTATTTTTTTAATTGTATCTATTTTCTTTTTGAAGGGAGCTTCAAAGAATAATTCATATGATCTCACTAATTACTCCCTTAGTATCATAAAATCTCTCAACTCTACCCTTCCAAAATAAGGACTATTAACTAGTTATTGGTCGTGCTACAATACGGGTATGATTAAATTTGTCCAGATATTGCTAACATGTTTTAATAGAAAAAGATTAAATCGTATAAAGGTTAACTCAATGTAATTCAATTGACTTGGCAAGTTCAAATCAAAACAACCGAAACGCCCAATAAAAACATTGTTTGATTAAAAAAATTCAATACATCATATTTTTTTAAAAAAAATAATAAGACAACAACATATTAGTTTGAACCACATATGATTAAGACGCATTTTAAAATAAATCATTTTGTATTTAAAAAAAATATTAAGACTGTAACTTATTAGTTTATCAACATATTTTAAAATATTTTTTAAAAAAATTAAAATGTTATATTTCCGTCATAAGATTCGAGAAAGGAGAGATATAGTAACAAAAAACAAGAAAGGAGATAGAAATGGTTCTAAAGAGAAGAATTCAATAAAGTGAGTTTGTCTTTCAAATATGCCAAAAAAATAATTAGAATCCTTTGATTTTTTTTATTCAATTTGATTGTGGATTTTTAAATTGATTAGATGGTGTTTTAAGGTTGATAATGAGTTTATTAAGGTTTTTGAGTTTTTTTAGGTGAAAACAAGTTAAAAATTAAATTTTTGAGATCTTGGAACTCATATCCCAATTTTCAACTACCGTAGTTGATCCAAAAATATATCGGTGGATAACAAATCGTGTGTCCATGTAGACGACATATCATAGTTATATTTTTTAAAAAATAATCTTGAATGAATGACATATCATCCGCTCTTTGTAATATAAAAATATGAATGTGGTGCGCCTAGGCTTTTTCCATTTAGGATAGGCATGTTGGCCCTGCCCGACAAACTTTATAAAATTTTAATTGATTTTTTAAAAAATTAATTTTTAATTAATAAGCTCTCTTATATATATATATATATATATATATATATTAAATTGTTTAGTTTAACCCTTTTTTCATATGGTAATTAATTTTTTTGAATGGTTGTTATAATTTCATAACATCCTAAAAAAATTATCATAATTTACTTTAATTTTTTTATGTTAAATTTTAGATGGTTAAATTGTATTTTAACTATGCGTTTATAAGATTAAAAATAATATTTACTCTGCAACTAAAACTAACTTTCAAGATAAATAAAAAAAACTCATGTAAAATAAAATAAAAACACCTGCAATAAACTATTTATATGTCCATCTATCTTTTTACTTTGAAATGGCTTGCATAACGCAAAGATTATCTATTAGCAGATCAATGAATTTGAAAAAAATAGTGGGTAGATTTCCATCACCTTTTTTTTCTAATTGAAAATCATGACTTGAATTTCAGAGATGGAAAAAACAATTAACAAATTGCATGCCCATTGGTCAAACATCAAGTCGAGGAATTGGAGGAAGAACTGGAACAGGTAAAAAGGGAGTGTGGTTAACTTGCTTCACATCTAGAGACAAAAAGGAAGCAAAAGATGAAGCGACAAGGTGGTCATCACGATCCTTTACAGGAAGAATCAAGGTCCAATGATGATATTGAATCTGATTTGTGACGACGATACCTTTTATAAGGATCCGTTTTGTGATTCGAGATTGATTATTGTCAGCTGCCAAATCATGTTTTTCCTTCCAAGTTTATACACGCCATGATCAACCAATATATTCTCTCACTGTCCACCAGCTTAAGCTCGATCACCAAATTATACTCATCTGATATGGCTGAATTTCATGAGTTATTTACCTTATAAAATTAATTATGGATTTTGAGGAGCCAGAAACCTGTGTTTTTATGGTCTTATCTTCCGTCCGTATATGTCATCAAAGTGGAAACAATCTACAACCTTCCTTTAAGTGATTTGCGAGCTGAATTATAACCGGCTGGACAACTCCAGGTCTTGCAGAGATGAAATTAGGAAGATAAGGGAGGCAAACAGGTAGGTATTGCTCATCTCCAGGAGGGCAGAAAACAACGAGCACAGATCTATAGAATATATATGAATCTCAAGACACATTCCACTAATGTTTTAGGTCGCTACATTGACACAGATCAAGACACAGTTGCCTGTGGAATCTCCTAAGAAATGTCCCATATAAAATCAATGAAAAGGATCTCATCTGTAGCCGAAGAAGTTCATCACACATAGCAGTGGAATTAATTGGCAGCCCCCAAAAACTAATAAAACATGACTAACACAGCTAGACTATGACAGCAGCAACACAAATGAAACACAACATGCCTTTATATATATATATATATATATAACATATCGAATAGATCATGCACAGTCAAAGCTAAGAACTATACGCACATAATATCAGACCACTAAACTACGAAGATGAAAAACTGCCTTACTTCAAAAGGATTTGATTTGCATCCAACGACATGCCTTTCAAGCAATAACAAAGCTTATAAACTCCCCCCCGAATCCATGCCAACCCAATTTCGAGAAATGGACAAGAAAATAGTGGTACCAAGAGGGCCAAAAACATGGGAAGTGAAAGCACAGTAATGGTAATGACTTTGTGTTTTGAAGCTTGATAATAATTATTTTTAAAATATATTTTTTTAAAAAAAAATCAACTTAGTTTTTTATTTATTTATAAGTTAATCTAAAATAGTACAGGAACGCTGTGAAATCGTATGCGAAGAAAATGATATCATTTTTTAACTACTTGTCACAAAAGCAGACAAGTGATGAAAAATCTCTTCAGAGTAAATGAACTTTTAAGGACCTATTTGGATATTTAGGTGGTGCAATATTGATATTATTCTAAAAAAATCCGTATTTTAAAAAATCAAAGGTTGATTACTCCAGTAGGTAAAGTAAAAGATTAAGAACTCAAACGTAATAAAAATCAAAGATTGAACGCTTAAATTGTAGCTTTATTATTATTATTATTATTTTGATTAACGTGGGTGTTCGGGTCAGCTTGCGCGCACCACAACTAATCTCACGGCTCAATGAATATCCTGCAAGTCCAATGAGCAAGTAAAACACCGCGGGGGTGACAGATGTACACACAAAGAATCGAATTCGGGACCAGGACAAAACAAGCCTTGCCTATAACCACTAAGCCCGACCCCGTGCAAGTAGCTTTATTATCTTGCTATGAGAGATTGTATTTTAAAATAATATTGGTGCAACTATTTTTATTTTTAATCAAATACTGATTTGTTTTACCTTAACATAGTCTTCTAAAAAAAAATCATCTTACTTATCACACGTGGCACTACCAGAATCAATATAAAATCCCCATAAGCTTTATAAAAGAAAAGATTAACAAATTATTAATAATTAAAAAAAACTAAAACTCGATAGACTTTTACCGTGGACTCTCTCTGCTTTCACCATGGATTCACACGGCAAAATTACCGTTTCACTCTTGACAACACAAAACTTATAATTTGGTTTAAGGGGTGAAATAATTTTTTTCATGAGATCAGTTCACAAGGGTAAATTTATCTAGGATCTTTTTAGGAGCACACTAAAATTATTAAACTACCCTTAAAAGTTAAATTAATTGAACATAAAGGTGAGGGGCTTTCAGGCATTTCAAGATTTTTTGCACAGTAAAATACACAAATTACTCTTAAAACTAAATTTTCTTAAATTAACGTGAAGTGTATTTTTATCATTTCATTTCAATTTTTTTGTAATTGGCAAATTGACTTACAGGCATTTAAGTCTATTAATAAAAAAAATATTATTTTAAATAAAAAATTATTGGCATATGTGTTGCCTTCTATGGTAAGCAGAAGCTCTGACAATGAAATTTTTTTTTCTCATTTATTCTCTCTTTTCAACCTTGAAAAATACAAATTGCTTGAGAAAAATCAAAAAAATATATTGTCATTTATTAATTTTATCATATTCGAGAAATACTTTGCATGTATCCATATCATCACAAAGTATATTAATTAAAAAAAATCTTTGTTCTGTCTACGATAAGAGCTCTGTTCTTTTTGGCAATCTATTTTTCATGACAAGCCACCTTAGCTTCATTGTTTTGATTGCATTGTCTTTCTTTTTCTTTTTTTTTCTTTTTAACGTGGATATCCGGGTCAGTTTGCGCGCACCTCGACTAATCCCATGGACCCTGAAGTTAATAACCATATAAATCTCCAGTGGCCATCATATAAATAACCACATGATTCAAACCTGAGACCACAGATAGAAGAAACCCCTTAATTCCAATTTCCAAATTTTTATCTCTGGCTACCTTACTGGATTGTGGCTTCTGATAATAAGATTTATACTTTGCTGTAGGTTTATTTCACATAGTTTATCCACTTAAAGTTATTTTGGAACCGTGCTGAAAGTTTTTCTTAGTGAAAATCTTTAAGATCCTGACAAGTTATTTTGGTCTTTTTAAGAAAATTCCATTGACGTCGGAGAGAAAATGGCCTTGCAATCAGTAGACTCTTTACGGTTCACGGTATAGGAATCAGATCAAAGCATCCACAACCGGAAGACTACTTGATAACTATGCTTACATTTATATTTTCTTCTGATTCTAATCATCACTGCTGCAATTCTCAGTTCTTATATTGCTAGAAGAATATTCTATGGGCTGCCCTTATTTCCAATTCTGTATGTTCAGACAAACTCTACACTGATTTGGATTAGTTCCATCTAAGAAAACTTTCTCTACTGAGGCAACTCTACCTCTATCCTCTACTTTTAGTTTAATGGCATGGAGTTTTCTCTACTAATCTGATCTATTGAGCTGTTGGCTTCTGTAGATCATGCTAAATCTCAGTAACTTCCTTCGACAACATTCAACCTGCATGACTCTCTTGCTAGCATTGCTTTATTCAGCTCATTTGGATTTATCAACTAACGCAGCTTTGTATCTGCTTAAGCACTTATTATGCAAGCTTCACATACTCCTCAATTTTCACTCAAAAATACTATTGCTTAGCCACTGCCTTCATTTCCTTTTAGTGCACCTAGATTTAGTTTGCATGCAAGGAAAGTTCTTCCCTTTTCGTTTTTTTTCTTGCTGTGCGATTCAAAGTTCATCAGTTCGTGATTGCCAAGAAACCCCGCAGGGCATGCGGGCAATCCACTTCCTAAACAGTGTTTCAAACCCGGCACGGTGGTTAACCCCGCTTAAGGCCCGGGTCACTGAATCACCCATGTCAACCCTTTTTTAATAAATAAAAACGATGTTATTTTGGTAAAAAATAAAAAAAATAGTCAACGGGTTGCAATCGGGTTTTTAACTGGGTCTTGCCGGATCAACCAGGTCACCGAGTAAACTCGCCACGTCAGCCGAGTTTTTAACTACCTCTATTTTTTTATAAACCTGATCCGGTTCCAGCCCTTTGTTAACCGGATTCCGACTTAACCTATCAGACCGAGTCAAGTTTTAAAATTATGATGATAAATCTTGTAAAAAATCTTAAGATTTAATAATATATTTTCTAGCTGATTGCTTGCAAGTTGTCACCATTCCTTTTAATATTTTATACCTAATCTTACTAACTAGATATGTTATATATTGACCACTTTGTACAAACGATTGTTTTTAACATCAAAAGCTTTATTTAAAAATATTACTTGTATTAAAAAAAGCTCAAATACCCAATTTGCTAATTGGATATATTTTTAATAGTGATCAATTCATCTTATAATTTTTTTAGCATTAAAAGCTTTATATAGGAATAATAATTGTAAAATAACTTGATTTTTAATAAAATATTAATATTAATTTTTCCAACGGTAATAATGTCAACTAAAAAAACTCGCAAATCCTACACGGTAATATCAAAAAATAAATAAAAAAATCAAGCATCAACTTAACAATAAATATTTTCTTGGAATCTTGAGGTCCTCATTAATAGATAGATAAACCAACACGTCATTTCCAAACCTAAATTATTGCAATATTAAAAGATCATATAAAAAAAAAAAGTGAATAACTAAAATGTAAAATTCTGAAGGAAAAACAAAGAATCATTTGTATAACTTTTGTAATCTATAATGATCTCTCTCATGGGTTATAGTAACTTTAATAGAGATTTAGTTTTTATTTTATTTTAATTTTCATCATTTTATCGGCATTGTTCGGACTTTAGAGGCTCTTTGTCTTTGGTAATGATAGGCCCACTAGCATTCAACATACAAGTCTGATAATGCTCTAAACAAGAGTTCTTTTAAGGCTTTTTTTTTACCAAGTTAGAACAACAAACTTAAAATTCTAGGGAAATAATACCATTTAAAAAAATTAATCAAATAGAATAGTTTAATATTGTTGCATTTCAGAAGCACGAAATACACTAAATATCACGCTTTTAAAACGCAATAACTATATGTTGTGCTTCACAAAAGCACGACATCAATTAGGATTTAAACAAATCAAATATCAATAAAACACACAGGTGCTCTCTTTCTCTCTCTCATGAAAAAAACCATTTACGCCTTCACTTCTCTCTTAAAAAACCCATTAATCCATGATATTTTGCCCTTAAAAGAACCAAAAATCAAACTCATCTTAGTCTCTAAGTATCATTTAATGTTTTTGTGTTAAAAATTCATTGTTTTCTTTGCTGCCATCATCGTTGTTGCCACCACCCCAGCTCTTCATGTAGTCCTATAAGCAAGATAAACATACTACATTGATATTAATTTGTATTTGGTTTAGTTGGAATCAAATAATTATTTAGGATAAATTTAGGGTTTGTTGAATCAATAATAAATTAGTTAAGAATACAATTAATTACAGTTTATTTGATATAGTTGAACATGAAAATAAGTTGAATTAATTATATCAATTAATTATGTGTGTTTAATTTAGGTTAAATTATCGAATTAGAGATTTTGTGTATATTGTTGGAATCGGTTAATAACATAGTTAAATGCTCATAAACGTTCATGCAATAGAGCATAAATATTGTTGAATTATGACGGATTACATGTTTTATTGAGTTATTGATAAGTTGATGAATTTATTATTTTCTTTGAATTCTATTAATTTTCTATGAATTTGTGTTTGATTTAATGTTATTAAGCATTAAAGTATCAATTGATAATGTATCATAAATTATGTTTAATTTTTGTTAAGTTTTCTTTAACATTAAATTTTAAGGATTTGATTGAATTTGCTATGAATTTTACCGATTAATGTTAATGTAATACAATTTAGTTAAAATTACATTAATTGACTGTAATTTGATTTGTTTTACAAAATATATAATATCATATATATGCTATATTATTAAGGTGACAATATTGTTCCTGAAATAAACAATAGTATTACATATAATGATGATAGTAGTTTGTTGTTAACTGGTAATTTAAGCATGTTATATTTAAAAATTAAAGAAACTATTTATCATGAACTTGAGTGGAATTATAATGATATTGATGTTGAAATAATTTAAAGGTGTCAAATTAGTGAACAACAATATTATATTGTACTGATTGTGTGTGATGGTAGTTTTAAAACAATGAAAGATTCTTTGATTTGAAATTATTTGAATATAATGATATTGTACGTGAGTAGTTGATCAAAATTTGTATCTATCCCAATTTCTGCTGGTTCTTTAAATTCTATTGGTAAAGATAAAATTGATTTATTATCAGATAATTTGATGTAAATGATAAATAATACTATATTTGATAATTTTTTTGTTGAGCAACATAAATTTGACTACTTTCAACCTAGTGACAATAAAGATAATATTGATCATAAAGTTGATAACACATCCACATGTTGAATTTAAAAGATAAAAATCAATTTATTTTTTATATTATTCTTATTATTTTCATATTATTTCTTTAAAGATTTTTTTAAAAAAAGTTAGAATGAGTATTTGAATATTATTTTTTTCTCTTTGGAATTATAAATTAAAAGGGTTGATATTTTATTTATTTTTATAGTATTTTTAGATATTAAATTCCATTTAGAATTTAATTATTATCACTTAAAAGATTTTAAATATAATATTTCATTAAGACCTTTATATTAAATTCAATTTAGAGGGTTAAAACACGTGTTAAGAATTTTTGTTTTTTCGCATAATAATAATTTTTTTTAAAAAAATAACACGGTTCAAAACAGGAACATAAATAATAGCATAATTTGAAAGAAAAAATTCACAGTTATTTTACCAAAACTTTTTCATCACTTGCTATTTCACTATTTATTAACAGGTTTTGTCTGCTGTAGACATGATTACTTTGTCCTATAAAAGACGCTGCTCTGTCCTAAAAAGTAGCATCTCGGACATAGCTTGAGGTTCCACGAGTCTGCGCCTTCCATGCTCAAGGTTTCCTTTAAACTGAATAATTTTAGACAAACGAGCTCTCCCCCTCGTGCTCCATTAGCATCCAACTAGTTTCCTTGAACTTCTTTCTGAGTTAAGACTTTGAAATTTCTGAATATTATATTTCCAGTCATCGGTCAGTGGGGATCGATGTATTGCGAAATTCCAATATATTGCGTTTCCTACTCGACAAAATTCAGCTTACAAGCAGGTGGATTGCCAATTGGGTCCACAGCCCACTAAATTTCTATCCGTTATTATGTTAGTGTGTTTATTTTTTATATTAATTTAAAGTAAAGGAATAAAATTATTTTTTAAAAAAACTACTTTTTTAATGTAAAAACAAACTGGTCTGAATCATGTTGGCTTACAACATTGTTACCTCGTATATTGGCTGGGCTCCAGCTGCTTCAAGGGTGTGTAATTGGACCCGATAAATTCAACGGGATTTTCAGCTTATCCTAAAGCAAGGAATGCGAAGCATGAGTTGTGTTTCGAACCATTCCACCTCTATTCTTGTTAGTTTCTCCTTTAAATGAAATTGTGGGACTTTTATGTTTTTTTATCGTGATTGGTATTATTATTTCTTTAAAAATATTTTTAAATTTATAATATTATTATATTAAAACTATTCAAAAACATTTAATGCAGCAATTTGATGCTTTTATAAGGGAAAAAAAAAACAGCTACTTCCTCTAAAATATTCTTAATTTCTCGAGTGAAGAAAACTCTCTCCAACCTAGCTAATATTCTGTTAGTTTAGTCTGGCGTGATTATTTTTATCAGCTTGGAGTTTGGTATGAGCTGGAACTATTCCCTTCTCCTCCTCTCCCTGTAAAGGAGAAGGAAAAGGTGCGCACGTTTTCATTCTGGAGGGTATGGTCGATGATTCTGTCCATTAACAAGCTGAGCACTTGTTAATTAATGGACATGATTCAGAGATAGCACATGGTTTTTTTTAATTATTATTTCACAGACCAATCAAATCAATCGGTAGAATGGAGCACCCATGGCAAGTCCTTTTATGGCAAGTTCG
>Ga0325410_1004139_pt1 | contig 16273 bp, 7 predicted proteins | sample PopdelMetagenome_16_FD_206182 | JGI IMG/M metagenome (GOLD analysis project Ga0325410, IMG submission 206182) | Populus deltoides microbial communities from Bellville, Georgia, United States - Xylem-PdIQD-R3 | ecosystem: Host-associated > Plants > Phyllosphere > Stem > Wood/Secondary xylem...
ACAGTGTGACCTAAGCTTTGCTAATCAATGTGGGCTACTTGGCTGAATGGCTGGTGAAAAAGACAAAACCTAAAAGTCAGGATTCATTGATTCAGGAGTAAAGGGCAAGAACCCTTGATTGGTAGGAATTCTCATGGAAGAAAACTCCAAAAACAAGAAAGAATGGAAAAAGATGTATAGAAAACGAAAGAAATGGGTTTTTGGATCCAAATTATCTGTATTTTAAATATTAAATTGATGATTGTTTTTTTAAATTTTTTTTATTTATAAATATATTAAAATAATATTATTTTTGTTTTTTTAAAATTATTTTGGATATTAGCATATTAAAATAATTTGAAAATAACAAAAAAAATTAATTTCAAACAAAGAAAAAATTAAAAAAATTTTAATTTTTTTCAAAAATATTTTTGAAACGCAAAAATAAACAGGGTTGAGATTAGAAAGTATTCTTTTTGAAATTATTTTTTTTTAAAAAAAATTACTTAAAATTTAAATCTTTTTGTTTGGTTGAGCTTAGATTTGACAATGAAGAAATTGACATTTGAAATAATGAAAGAGCAAACATAGTTAACCGACAATCTAAATACTATATGCATATGAAGAATATATATATATATATATTATAATGGTTACAAGATGGATAGCATGGCAACGAAGTTTATTGGTTTTTAAAATTTTTTAAAACAAAACAAAGAACATACCTATAAGTATGGAAAAACTCTTAAAACACTCAATTTTTTTATTATTATTTCAATATCTTCTTTTTCTCTCTCAAAAGGCTACAAGTGCTTAAATGAAAATTTAACAAAATGAATAATAAAATTAAAATAAAATAAAAATAGAATCCTTGAGTGAGCTCCTCCATTATCCCTCTTGCAGCTTAGAGCAACATTCTGCATAATGAATTCTATATCACTGGCACTACAACAACCTAGTGCAGCTTCCTTCTGTTTCACTGAACTTTTCAAATCATTGCATGCCTGGAAAACAGCTTATGAGAAGCTTGCCGAACTTTCTATATATCTCGGTGCATTATAAGTTTTTTCACTAATTTCCGCTAACGCTTGCATAATTAAATATAAGGTAACTAATTCTAGAAAATCTTAACAACTAAATATAAATTACAACGAAAATTAATAAACTCAAAATAAGGTAATGTTTGGTATGCTGAATAATATTGATTGGACAAATAATTATCTTGTCTTGTGTTTGATTTGCTTTGAATTGAACTAGAGAAAATAATTGTCTTGTGTTTGGTCAAAACGAGATTGCTTTGGTTTTTTTTTTATTTGGTTTAACCTAGGTTGACTCTTCCAAGCCATGACTCGGGCCTTATTCTAAGTTGACCCTCGGGTTTTAAAACTATAATAATAACAATTTTTATTCTTACGTTGCTTTATGTTAACCTAGATTGACCATGTCGACCCATGACCTAGGTTGTGTCTTAGGTTGACTCCTTAATTGAGTTTTAAAACTATGATAATAATTATTTTTATTCTTAAATGGACCCAGGCTAATGGTCAACTTAGCCCATAACCTGAGTCTGGCCCCAAGTCGACTCCCGAGTAGGGTTTTAAAACTATAATAATAATCATTTTTCTTTTTATGTTGCCCGAGTTAATGGTCAACCGGGCTTGGCCCTGAGTTGACTTTCGAGTCGAGTTTTAAACTATGATAACAATTATTTTGTCCTTACGTTAACTCAAGTCAATAGTTAAACAAATTTGTAACCTGAACCTAGCCCCATGTCGACTTCTGAGTTGAGTTTTAAAATTATAATAATAATTTTTTATCTTTTTGTTGACTCGGGGCAATGGTCAGCACAACCAGTGACTCGATGACCATTGACCCAGTCCTGACCCCGGGTCGACCTCCGATTCGAGTTTTAAAACTATGATAATAACTATTTTTTTCATTACGTTGACAGGGTCAATAGTCAACTCGACTCGTGACCTCAGCTTAGCTCAGGTCGACCCCAAGTCGGATTTTAAAACTATGATAATAATCACTTTTATCCTTATGTTGACTCAGGTCAATGGTCAATTCGACCTGTGACCTGAGCTTGGCCAAGTTGACCCCCGAGTCGAGTTTTAAAACTATAATAATAACAACTTTTATCCTTATGTTAACCTAAGTCAATGGTCTTGGCTCGTGACTTGGGCCTAATCCTGGGCCAACCCTCAAGTTGAGTTTTAAAGTTATAATAATAAACATTTTTATTCTTATATTGACCCAGGTCAATGGTTAACCTGACCCTAGTTCGGCCCTCGAGTCAGGTTTTAAAACTATAATGATAGCTTTTTTTTATCATTACATTGACCCGTTCAACAATCAACCTGGCCTGAGACCCAGGTCTTGCCCCAAGTCGAGTTTTAAAATTATGATAACAACTATTTTTATTTTTATATTGACCCGGATCAACTAGATTAACCCTTATGTAAAAAAGTGAATAAGTTTGTCCTTCCCCTTTTAGTGACACAAAAATTTCTCTATTAGAACATCCCTAGACAAGATAAAAGTTAATTTTTATACTGTCTAAATGTGCACAAAAAAACCTCAAAAAAAATTTGTCTTGCTCAATCCATCATTAACTAACATACTAAACATTACCAAAAAGATTTGTCTAGTATCACCTCCCTCTCTAGAAAAAAAAACTCTTCCTTGAATTTACATATTGAAATTAAGCTCTTCCATGCTATTAAAAATAAGTATTTAGAATAAAATAATTATTTTAACCTATTTCCAAAACATCCATTCATATCTTAGACAACTTGAATGCTCTAGAAATCACCCATTAACTTAGCCACCATATACCATTCTAGCTAATGAATGATTACTCGTGTGAATAAGTCGGTTCACATTAATAAAATCCAAATATTTTGGCTTTATAAATCAAATAGAGCAATTTTAGATTCACCTTCAAATTGACTTGAATCCACCAAAAATTGATTAGTAGCACCTCTAATTTAATTTTTGGGCTTTGCACTCTCTTTTTGGATCTCATCAATCTTCACGATAAATGCAATGATTTCCTTGCCATCCAGCTTATTTCCATCCATATGCCACTTTCAAATATTTAGAGTATAAAATATATTATATGTTTGACATAAGACATGTATTGATAACTCTAAGAAGAAATCTAGTTGTGTCAAATTAGCTCTCTGATAAAAACAACTATAATTTTTTTATTCAACTATTGAATTGAACTAAAATTTTGCCAACTTATTCTACAAGCTTAATTTGATAAGGGATAAGCTTCCTATCTAAACTTAGCCTACAAGATTTTTTTTTATTTTCCTAGTTATTTAAGATTCCTTTCTTAATTAGGTTTCAAAGTTTTATTTGGTTTAGCTATTTCTAAGCTAGAGTTGGTTTGAGATCTATTTAAATTGTCTTGTGTTTTATTTTTCATTAGAAATTTTATATTACTCAAAATTGAGAAACCCTACTTTCTTTATCTATAGTTTAGGACCCTATATTTTAGGGTTTGAGAAACAATATCATTAGTTCTTATTATATACGTTGTGTTAAATTGATATTAGAGCATATTGACTCTTTGATGGATAAAGATGATGGTAACATCTTCTCACCCCTTGATGCATGAGTTAAAGACATCTAAGACACTATGAGGGATTGAGAGGCAGCATAAAGAACCTTATGAAAGAGATTTGATTGGTTGGGTCAACTACCAAGGGGAGATATAAACAAGGATTGTTTTGAGGAGAGAGATGTACCTAAAGACTTCCCTTGGGGAAAACCGAACCCTAAATCTATTCCTATGAACCCATATAGGTATCATAACTATATAAAGAGTGTGTTTATGACATGCAATAGACTAAAGACTTAGCTCATAGTCATCCTATAAGTCATTATCTTAGGCTTTAATGCTCTAATATGGTAGAAGCATCTAGAGATATATAAGACGTGAAGGCTACATATAAAAAGTCTCATGATATTATATCAAGTGTTAGATCAAAAGTAAAACTCCTGATTTATAACCGAAGAATTTCTTTAATATTCTAATATAGCATGTTAAGGCATGCCTTAGTTTTAGTTTAAAGAATGTTGTTACAATCCGTACTTACTTCAATTATTCATAAAGCTAAACTACAAAGGATGTTGGTGTCATCGTTGGCCTCATTGTGATGTGTATTATCAATAAGGTGAATACAAGAACCATTGCTTATGGGTTGAATAATTAAGCTTGTTAGAAATAAAACACAAAAGTATTTGAATATTCCAAGTGTTATTGATTGAGTAACACTCATAAATTCAACATATATTGGCCCTTATACCTATAGGGAGATTACAACCTCCAACAATCATAATCTAATAAGGAATGTAACTAACAAGTTAAATAAGAATTATAATTAACTAATTTAAAACAAATCCTTTTGATCAAGGATTCCTATATAGACTATGATTTTATCTAACAACGCTAGTAGTTGTGATTGAAAAAAAAAGCTTATTATTTTTTATCTTGGTGGTGGTACTTTTCATGTGTCATTTCTCATATTTGAAGAAGGTATTTTTAGAGGTGAAAGCTACTATCAAAGATATGTTTATTGGAGGTGAAGATTTGGAAGCTGAGAGGCCAAAGACATGTTACTTTGTAAATAAACTAATTATAATATTATATTCAAAGTATCTTTTTTATTATTTTTTTATTTTTGGAATGAAAGAGTTCATTTTCTAACCTTGAACATAAGGATGAGTTTTTCTCAAGTAGAGAGGTCTAACGCGAGACATATATTGACGAGTCCAAAACAATATAGATGCATAAAATGAGCTTTCTAATGAAAAAGAGCATAATTTTTTATTCAACTGATAAATTAGATTAAAAGTTTTCCAATGCATTGTACTATTAGCTTTAGCCTCTTTATGTTGTTTTCATGTCCAAATTCAACTATAAAATGTTGTTTATGATTTTTTTTTATTTCCCTAGATATTTTAGGATTTTGATTCTTAATTAAGTTTTAGAGTTTTATTTTGTTTAGGTTTCTCTATGCAAATGGTGGTTTGGCTCCTATTTAAATAATTTTATGTGCTATATTTTTATAAGAGATTTTATATTATTTAGAATTGAAAAATTATATTTTTTTCCATAATAATTTAGAAATGTAATTTTTAAGACTTGAAAAATTAGAGTGTTTTTTTCCTTAAGCTATACACTAAGTCAAATATGGCACCACATCCTACACCTCTGAGTTTTTAACCTTTGATCCATTAACCTTGGCTAGTGCTTCCGTACTTGCATTCATATTATTATTTGTGCCATTGACAATTTGCATCCTTTCCATGTGGCTATTAGCCTCCAAATTTGCTACCTTGCATACCTTTTCTCTAGATAAATCATCATTAATTTTATAAAATAAATTGATTGGCATGGACAATTCACTATTTTTTTTTAGATATAAATTATTATTCATCATAATAATATAATTATTATTGTTCTCTTTCAAGAAAAAATCAATAAGCTTTTTATTGAAGATAATATGGTCTTTTCCACAAAGATTATTAGTTATTATAAGAATAATTAGGGATAATTCGATCTTTTTATTTTTTAAATACACAATGTAAAGATTATATTACTTTTAAAAGCAAAACTTTTTAAAATGTTGATAGGGGACAATTTGGTATATTTATCTTTTATATACATAATATAAAAATTATATTACCCCAAGAAGCAAAATTTGTTAAAAGGATGATAGGGATTTTTTTTTTTGCATTTTAAAAGCACAATGTAAATAGTATATTACATTTAAAAGAAAAAAAAATTCAAGCTTGTATCCAAGGACTTTATTGTATTTTTAAACTGCTTTTTATTTATTTATTTATAAACAAGTTGACCGTGAGTGATTTGATCCTTTGATAAACATAAATATTATTCTAGAAAAAAATGATGTATGATATGCACGAACCATTGAATTGGCAGCATGTGCGGCGTCATCTCACATCCAAACACCGCCTCAAAAGGTGGTGTTAGAAGCTTTTTACTTTTTTAATTTCATTCCTCAGAATTTCATTTCAAATTATTTTTATATCAAATTTAGTCTCATTATTTTTATTGCTATTTTTTTTGTTTTGAATTTTTTTTATTGTATTTTTTCAATTTCATCATTTAATATTTTATTGATTTAGAATTTTGTTAAGTTATTTTTTACGATTTGCCTTCTATGGGATAACGTTTCAATTGAAGTTTTCAAACATTTTGAATTTGTTTTATTTTAAAATATTTTTATTGTGTTTTTGGATCGTTTTAATATGTTGATGTCAAAAATAAATTTTAAAAAATAAAACAAAATATTATTTTAGCAAGTTTATAAATCATTTTGATAGAAACGATTAGATCATTTTGTATTTTAACCTCATTAAATCTACACTAACTCGAGTGATACAAGTATTTTTTAAGGCTTCAAGCCGCAATCTCAATTAAAAAAAAAAAAACAAGTGTCGATATTAATTCTTGTTAATCGAGGGATTACAAAGATAATTTTTTTTTCTGATCTCAAAAACAGAAGAAGCTTGATTTCCTTTTATTGGATCAGAACAAAAGCTTGACAAGACCATCTTAAAATGGAAAATAAAGAAAGCTGAATTACAAAGATAATTTTGATCTCTCTCGTCTCCATTATCTTCTATTCCATATCCAAAGACCCCACTCGTTTCGAAGTAATGTATAAAACAAACAAACAGGAGGTTTCCAGTCTCCCATAGAAATTATGGGGTTTAACATGCCTGTGTTCCCTCGTACACAAGATAGGAACTTGACCAAGTTAATTGATACAACATAGTTCGAAGACAAGAATGATGAAAAATCGGATTTGGATTTGACAACGTTTTCCATGGTTCTCGCTTTCCAGCACGCATTTTTCATTGACTCGTTTCAAAATTATTTTCCTCGGTGTCTTTTGATTCCAAATCCATTTGGGAAAAAATTGATAGTTTCCTACCAAACATTCACACTGATAGAGACAGTGGTTCCAGACAAACGATATACGTAACGTTAGCTTCTTTCTTTGCCTTCCTCTCTATAGCCGCCGGGGTCTGCACCATACCCTACTGGGGGCAACATAACGTGACCTCTTTTATCGTGATATGCATCTTATCATCTTTGTAGAAGAATCCACGACGATTTCCTTGGGCAAACTAGGCTTCAAAAAAAGCCTACTCATTTAGGTTAGGCAACCTAAGAAAGCAGGTTCCACTCCACTTGTTATATAGACCATAGTGGAGTAAATGTCTTGTTATAATCAGTATTTAAAAAGTAGAATAAAATTAAACTACTTTTAACACAACGCAATAATGGCAAAGACTATCAATCATTTGAACAATGTTTCTTATGTTATTGTTGTGAATTGTGCATATCTAAGCTCTACCTCAGCGCCATCTTCATCATGTATTGAAATAAAACTGGGAACAAAACAAGATCACTGAAACTAGAGCATCTTATAGACGATATTCCGATGAAGTTTAGAATACTTCAATCCATTTGGGCTAAAATGCTATGTCCTGTAAGAGCTTCATACAGACACAGGTGTCTGTAGTTAGATATAAACTACATGCAACTGAATTGAAAACACCCCTCAAATATATGCTTTGATGCTAGGGTGTGACTAGTACCCAAACTTCCACCATGCAAAGACCTTGATCTGGCACCGCCCTAGGATATTGATCAACAGTTGCTTATATCACTACACCATCTGATATATGCGCAGCAACCTACAAATAAGGAGTGAGATCTTCCAACCAGTAAGACCAGATCATACACTAGAGGAAAGTTCCACCTTAATGTTTCCTAGTAAATCATAAGATTAAACCAGCAACATGATCCATGTACAACAACTTTGTCCCTCAAGTTCTGTAATATCAATTGGATATGCAGATGAATAGCCTATGCAGTATGCACATATCAAACACAACAATCAAGTGATCCATAAAATCGCTACACACTTAACATGGACGTCCTAAATCTAGATTAATTCATGACCCTCGCTGATTCAATTATATTGATTTCCTTTTTCTGCCAAGGATTTCATTAGGCATAACATCATAGTACACAACAAATAAAGCATTCCCTTGCAATCCTGTATAGACATAGCAGCATCCTAAAAGACGCTTACATTGGAAAATGCCCAACAATGTACCAAAACCACGTGGTGCCTCATCAACCAACTGAATAGAAGGCAATGACATTAATATAAATATTTGCAGCTCACACAGATCTCCACTTCAGTAAATGTCCCTAGGCCATCTGACTCCAGTGCTCAACAGATCAAATTTTAGTGCTTATATGACAGATAGCAGGTTGATTTCAGGAAGGAACAATTACCGTTAGAAAGGATGCTTCAAGACAATCCAGTTCATGCGAGGGCTATTAAAAAGCAACTTAAAATGACAGTCATGAGGCGATCACTAAATTAGAAGCAAAGCTTCTACAGCAGCAGGCAAGGGTTAACCCAAACTTCAGATCTTCATGCAGTTATGCTCTTGAAATGCAGTAATCAGAAGACCCATATATATGCCCTTCAATGCAAACCAAAATTAAGAAAAAGAATTAGAATTTTAGATAATCTAAATAGGGTTAAAATAAAAAATGAAATACTGGAACAAATACTGAAAAAGAGTGAGTGTTGAAAAAATCACGGAGTCTTGCAGGCTAAAGCCATTTGTACTTACCTAGGTAGCACTGTGGCCAAAGCTTGTATCCGTTCATGTGGACAAAACTAACCATACATATCAGCTGTGGGCTTCTATAAGGACTTATCTTCATCCATATTCAAGAAATCAGAACGAAATCAGAACAACATGCATCTTGGAGTAAGACTATAAATAACAATCGAGGTGAGTTTGGCATTGTCCCAACACATTCCATACTATCAAAACCATTTTAGAATGTTAAAATGATTGACAATCATTCAATGACAAGCAACAAACAAATCAACCTTGACTCCATCACAGTATCATCCTTGTCAAAAAATCATCATTATAACGCACCTAGTTATTTAATATTAAAACAAAACTACAATCAGCAACAAGAAAAAATGTGGTGGAAAAAGCTATAAATCGTAGACAAATTTTGGTTTCACAAGAAACAAAAAGCGATAACATAAAGTGTAGAGCAAGACCGATTCTACTTATTCAAAGAAACTCTACTTTAAATAGAGTTGTGTCCTTTTAAACTAGAAAATTATATCCTTTTGTTTTAAAAGTTACGTTAAAATTAGCTGTCAGAATTGCCTATAAAAAGAGACAATTATGACATGGTTTTAATAATGAGAAAACTTCAAGTCTTTCTAAAACTTTCTCTTTTGTATTCCTTCTATCAAAATTCTTACAGAAAGTAATATATAAATTTTGATACGCCATTTATTCTTGGTTATGCTGCCAAGAATATGAGATCAAGTAAGCCCAAGAAACAATATTGCAATCACATTACTAGCACTAAAGAGCAAACAATAAATTGTTTTAAGACCAGATGATTGTTCATTGCCTCAATCTACTTCTTCAAGTCTATTTTTCTATCAACAAGTACTGCAAGTTGATTTTTTGTTTAAATGTTGATTAATATGCATGTTTTGTGTTTTGTAGAAACCAGATCATTAGAGTAAAGAGGAACAAAAATCTTAGGAACTATTTAGGAGCTATTTAAAGTGTTCCAACACACATTTCAGAAAGTGGGGCACAGGTTCTTTCATGAATCAAACAAGGTCCTAACTTTTTTATCTAATGAGATAATCTACCAGCTGTTACAGAAGCAACTGCATTGAATCCACCATACGGTAGCAGAGCATAGGGCTCAGAAGAGATCGAGATCAATGAAACAGAAATAATATAACTTGTACAGACTCCAATGTCATGCATTAGCAAGGTTAGAGCCTTAGACACAATTCAAAAATCCTACATAAGAATATACAGGAGATACAAATTAAAATCTAAGAAATCTATATGATTTTAAAAGTTTATATGCTAACTTTACCATGATGTTTGATGGGGTATATCATACACAAAAGATCAATCAGATAAATTAGTTTCACTCTAAATTAGGCCTTTCCTCCAAACCAAGACACAGGCAGATTCGAAGACATTAAAGAAAGCAGACATGTCTTTTCAAAAGGTCAAAGAACACTTGAGGTGTTCATAAACAAGAATATGGCCTTTCCTCCAAACCTCAACTCAACAAAACACTCTGATCAGAAAACTAGAAGGCATCTTAAAGAACAACTCTATATCAAGCAAACACTGTCCTAAGAAATCCGTGGCCTGATTGAAACACTCGACTTGGTTATATAAAAATCACATACATATATTTACAAATCTACGGAAAAATCGAGAAAGAAACCAAAAAATCCTTACAGCCAAGTAAATGCAATGCTTCCCATCTCAACTATCGACACTAAGAAGTAGCAAAACTGTGCATTTTAACTAGAATATGAACAATATGATCGACAGTTTGAAAAAAGATGTAAAAACAAAAAACCTCAATTCTTCTACAGCTAAAAGAAAAAAAGAAGAAAAGAAAATCAATATGTCGTAAGAAAACTCACATTTCTGTGATCCACCCTCCGAAAACAGGTCCCGATATTCTTGTTCAAATACCAAATTGTAATCGGGTCACGTTAGTGTAGTCCCTCTATGCTTCCGCGTTCAAAAATCACGGATCACCCCGCGTCAAAACTCAGCAAAATGACTCGGTTCGTTTTGTCTTCAAGAAACGGCGTCAAGCTGAGTCATCGGTAGGTTGCGACCAAGGGAGGGAATCCTAGCAAGTGCCTTTTTTTTCTTCATTACTTTTTCCTGGAGTTTGGATTTGTAGTTTTTCCTTGTGGTGTAATTGGGCAATGTTAAGTGTGGTTTCAGTTTGGGCCTGGTCTTGGGCCATAGTACACCTTTGTGTTTAACTTTGAAACACACACACACACTCGTTGTTTTTGCCCCATTTGGGAAGCAGCACATATGTTCAACAAATTTTTTTAAGAAAATTAATTTTTATATTATTTTTATATATTTATATAAAAAATAAATTTTTAAAAAATATTATTTTAATATATTTTTAAATAAAAAATAATCAGTATATAATTCTGTTTGTACTCGCTAGAAAAAAGCTTTTATTTTATTATTTATAAAAAAAACTCAACCACGTTACATTACAGTTAGAATTAAACAATATTAATTACGGTCCCATCATTTTTTATTAACATTAACTGATGCTTTTAGAACGTCAGGGGCAGGACAAGATAATTGTACAGTGCTACACGCAGCTTGGATTAAAGAAATCTTGAATATTAAAAAAAATATCCAAATATTTTTAATGTATTTTTCAACTGCAAGAAAGATTTTAATCAAAATCCAGCTTAACTAACCTTCAAACCTTATAAACTTAATCATTTTGTAAGATGATTTCAAATTAAATCCTGTGAATTATTCTAAAATAACCTCATCGATCTGACAAATTTAAATGTAATTTAGACAATTAGTAAAAAAATAATTTGATTTTAAAAAAATAAAATAAATATTAAATATTAAAATGATAATATATTAGATCGATTCAGATTAAACTGTCAAGTCTTCATCCAGGTAATAAACCTAATTGGACTTGAAACTATATTTTTTTATTTAATTATATGATAATAAAAACATACAATAAAAATAAAGCAACTGAATTAAATTTAAACAAAAGATTACAATGGATTGAAAAAAAATTGTTAATATTACAAAAAGATTTTTATTATTTTATTTGAGAACAAAGTAAATAATAAATAGAGTTTAATAAAATAATATCTAAAATATATTATTAATTAATTTAAGATTTGTTTTTAAAATGGTAAATATATTTTAAATTAATGTGCTCAACATGGTGAAGTTTAGTACTTGATCAACTTCTGAGTACAAATGATGCACCAACCTCACGTACAAGGTTATACCAACATTCTGAGCTCTTATTAAACATTAAAAAAAAAATTAAGTACCCAAGACACTTGGATTCACGACTACACACACCTAGAAAGGCACCACTTCAAGGGTGTCACTTTCCATGGCAACAAACCTATCAATAAAAATAAATATACTTTCATTGTGGTCTAGGAGATAGTCCTCAGTTACATATGTTTTGCTCTTTTTGTTATTTTTTTTTTCTAGTTTTCAGAGGGATACGAGGCTCTCTTGGCTAAAATTAAAAAAAAAATTAGGTTATATTAAACTTTCTTTTACTATAAAGGTATTAGGTATCATTACAATAAATTTATAAGATAAATTCCAGCAGTCTCTCCACTTCTTTTTTAACTCTTCATATACTATTTAAGGTTAAAATCTTTAAAGATGATAGGGCACTGAAAAGTAGACTCACTCATATGGAGAATAATATTGAATATGCTTAAGCAACACAACGTTTAATGCAAATATTGATCCACTATTTGATTTCCTTCAATATTTATTGAAAAGCATATAACTCTTTTGTAAACAAGAAACAACAACTAGTTGAGCATGCACACCGACATGTCATGAATTTCTAGGGAAATTCATTACAAAAACTTGGGCACTTCCATTTGATAAAGATTTGCTTGAAATCTTATTTAGGCATCTTTATTAGAGATACAACTCTCCATTAAAAATAAGAAAGAAAAATCCATGAATAATGAAATGCTCTCATCATTTTCAAAGAAAAGTTGTTCTTTTGACTCTAAATTTATCAAAATTCAACAAAAAAAGATCCATTTTCTTTAACCAAATTTAGAGAATTAGAATTGTGGTTTACCCTTCTCAACATGAAAATATTAGTTAGGATTTACTATTTCCGTGTTGAGTTGGATGACTTTGGGAGAGATTAATAAACTCAAAACTTCTTGTGAATATAATTTATTTTTAAAGATATCAAGAACACTAAGGGGAGGTATGTTTTCTTCGATCCAATTTCATACAATTTAATTACTTATAAATTAGACATGATCATAATCAAATCAATATATACCTATTGGCATTCATACCAAGAACACCAAACGAATTACATTCTCTTGTTTTCTATGCTTCAGTTCATATCATTTGATTGTCGGTGAAATTATCCACATTCCAACTATTTTAGAATGAGATACTTATATTGTCTAAAAGATTCATATAAAACCTTTAGAGCTTTACCTGGAATCAAATTCATTTCTACTCCTTTTCAAGTTCTTATATTAATGTAGTAAGTTCAAACATTAAGTAACATGCGAAGAAAATAGTAAGATAAATATTTAAAAGAGAAAAAACAATGAAGAAAATCCACCAAGAGATAACTTCTTACAAAGGTGTTGTAAACAAACCCCAACTCAGCTGAGAACCAAAATTGACAAATCCAACGATGATGGTTAATAAGGTAAAAGAACACAAACAAAGCAACTCAATCAACTTTTATATTATAAGTGAAAAAAATAAAACACCATGCAAAGAGAAAGAGAGAACATGAATTGCCAAACCAAATACAGGATATGAGAAAAAAAGACAAGAGTTTCAAAACAAATTGCATGATAAAGGTCTCTCAATGTTAGGCAAATTGTAGTCCAGATAAAAAATTAATTCCCACCTCCAGCCAAGGAACAGTAGAGCCACAATTGCTTCTACAATAAAAAGAAGATTCTTGGTTTAATGTTTTTTACTAACCTATATTAAATTTGATGCTAAAAAAGAAAGAAGCATCATAGTTTCAAACAAAGCCAATTATTGAAAACCAAAATCATTTAAATTCTCTATATTTTTACACCAAATTCATTAGACAAAATCCATCTCACCATAGAAACATCACCAATAACACCACCATCTCCCACATCGGTGATATAAGAGAAAACCCTCTTTTTGAACCATTCTCTTCTAAAATATAGCTCTTTTCTTCTATTTTCCTTCTGCCGATTCATGCCTACATCCCTTCTCTTTTTTTTGTTGGTTTGGTTTACAAAAAACATGTGAAATGAACATTGTCAACACCACCATCTCCCTAACTAGTGATGCAAGAGCAAGCCCTCTTCTCTAAACCTTTTTCTTGTCTAATGAGTCTTCTTTCCCTCTTTCATCATATGTCTAATTTACCTTCTAACTCTCCTCTCTCCTCTACCATTTTAGTTCATAAAAAAGGCATAGATTTAAAAAACCTAAGGAGTACAAAAAAAAAAGAGGAAATGTGGTGGAGGAGGGCACATGTCCATAAAAAAAAAAGGATAATTATTTTTTGTTCATTAACTCGCAAGATTTCAATGAGTTTTCCACGGAAAACATTGTTGGAATTCATAGTTATGAAATTATCAAACTACCTTCCTATCAAAGCAAGTTATTTATGTTGGTCTAAGGTGAAATAGTAATCTCATTGTGCAAAATGTACAGTGAAACACTGAGATCTTTTAGCTTTATATATAATATAACTAGACCTGCTATGTTGTATGTACCTTTTTTATTGTAAAAAATAATATCTACGAGCAACAAACATGTTTTAAATAAAAAAAGAAAACTCTACTCTCGAGTTATAGCCCTGATTTGTCAAATAAGCTGATTTTATTTTAATTAGATAAAAAAATTTAAAAAAATCACGATAACTTGAGAAATGAATCATTTTTCAAGAGCGGAAAAAATAATGTAGTTTAATTTTCAGCCAATTAAATATAAAATGATGAAATTGGATAAAAAAATAAACAAAAAAGACCCAAGGCAACCCAAGTTAGTATGATAAACATGTAATATCGAGTCAGTCCGGGTTAACCTGTCAAAACCTGCATCATAGGTCATTAGGTTGGGATAACCTAATAGGTTAGAAATAGAAAAAAACTATATTACAATATTTTTATCCAATTAATTAGGTTGGGTTAATCTGTCAAACCTTGATTTGCCAATATTGTTTTTAAAAATAATGTCGAATAATGAAATCGAAAAAGAAAATAAGCTAAAAAAAATATGTTAACCCTCGTTAACTTTTTAAATATATGACTTAGGTCATTAGATTGGAAATAACATGAATGAAAACACTATAAAGCCCAATTCCCAACAAATCAAATGCTAAATAATGAAATAGGGAGAAAATTAATTATACAAAAGAATCCAAAACAAATTATAGTAATTAAAAGAATAAAGATAAAAATTAAAATATAAATTACATTAGATGGAAACTATAATTTTTTTTATTGGAGGTGAAATCAAAAAGAAAAATAACTCTAACGAAAGGATAAAAAAATAAAAAAAAATAAGGACCAAATTGAAAAACAAAATAATGATGAATTGGGATTGAAAGATGAAATTGAAAAGAAATAAAACTTTTATAAAAAGGCTAACAACAAAAAATAGAAATAAAAAGAATAAGGACTAAAGTTGAAATACCAACAACAAAGAGGACGAAGCTGTAATTTCTAGGGGAGGAGAAAGAAAAGAAGAAAAAACAAAAGAAAATCCCACTGACAACAAATTGTCCCACCATTGCCAACACGCGTTGCACCAACATGAAAAGCATGCGAAGGCGATTTCAATGACACGAGGGAAGGACTTTTTTTACTACAAGGAGGCTCCACACGCACCACCCAAAGTGTAAGGCACCTCCCACATGCTAATGCGTTCTCTACACACGCAAACAACTTTTTTCATTAAAATAATATTTAAAAAGACCAAATTCCCCTCCATAAAACTGACAATAACATAAAAAAAAAAAAAACGTAGTGAAAAGACCAAAATGTCAATGGACGCGTGTTTTATTTATTTTTATTTCAAGGGTGAAGTTGTCATTTTACCTTGTTTTAAAAAATAAAAAGACATAAACACCCATGTTTTTCAGTTTTAAAATTATAACTTGGAGGGTAATTGAGTCATTTTACTAAGTTTAAAAATTGTAAAAGAACGTATATCCCTGGCCAATACTTTAATGATTAATGGACCATGTAAAAAAAACTGAAATACCCCAAGAACAAGGCTATTGATTTTTTTATAATAACAAAATGATAATTACACTGTAATACTAAATAGTAAAATGTGTCTATGTACATTATAAATCTTCCTTCCCTTTTAGTTTTTTGTTTTTTAATCTTTATATGTATTATACCTATTAAGAGTATATTTTTAAAATCACTTGAAATATAAAACTTAATTTTTAATGGATGTTGAACTTAAGATGAAGATATATACCAATTGAACAAAAAAGTTTATCATTTTTGTGTACTGCATAGGTCTTTAGGTTTTGTTTTAATTTGCAATTATAATGATTATTAAAAATAAATACTGTTACACGCATGGTAATATAAAATTTCAAGTTGTATCCTTTCAAATT
>Ga0325410_1004140_pt1 | contig 16272 bp, 6 predicted proteins | sample PopdelMetagenome_16_FD_206182 | JGI IMG/M metagenome (GOLD analysis project Ga0325410, IMG submission 206182) | Populus deltoides microbial communities from Bellville, Georgia, United States - Xylem-PdIQD-R3 | ecosystem: Host-associated > Plants > Phyllosphere > Stem > Wood/Secondary xylem...
GTTTTTATTCATTTGGCATCTCTACGTGGTGCTAGATTCATCTCAACAAGTTATTTTATACTATGTACTTTTTTCTTGAAATCATCACCTCTCTGAATTTGAACCTTGAGCGGCAGTAACTTCTTCCTTCAAATTTAAGCTAACCATGCAAGGATTCTCAATCAAATCCTGAATTATCTTTTTGTGCCAATCAAGTTCTTAAATAATCAAAAAGTTGTTAATTGAGTACTTTCCATAACAACGGATTTGGGTGTTTGGTATCATTCCATTCAAGATTATCTGAAAAAAAGAATCTCTAATGTAAGCTACGAATGTAATTCTCTTTTAAAATTAAAATGACGGCCATTTGAGATGCCAAGGCATTCATTTTTTATATATATAAATAACCCAATATTTTATATTAAATTCTCTTAATACAAAAAAAAAAAAAAAAAACTAAGAGCCCTCAGTTACTTCTAAGTGAAATTATTGTGGATTGTAGCAGTCTTTCTTAGAGGATGCTTTGCTTCTTGGTGATTTCTTCATGCAAGATGAGCGTTGTTCCACTCTTACATCTCGACTGTAAGGCTTGCTGATATTTTTTTAAGAGGCTTTGACTACTTCAAATTTGTCTTTAGGTGTGCAGATGGCTATGTTCAGGAGGATTATCGTTTGAAGGTCGTGGAGCTAGTGGGTTTGATTGGATTTTAGCTCGGCTAGGGTGGTTTGGTTGTTGTTGGTCGATGGGTGTGTTATGGGCCTTCTCCTTTCATAGTTAGTGGGGTGTGTCCGGATTTTACATTAAATGCACATCCCATTGCAATGTACCTGGTTGTTTGATCTTAATTGGGAGAGTAGGGGCTGGTACTCTTGAATCTGATGTTTGACTGCTTAAGAGCGACATTCTTAGGTATTAACCAAATGGCCAGTACTCTTGGATTTGATGTTTGACTGTTTAAGAGCAACATTCTTGGGTATTAACCAAATGGCCAGAAACTCAAAGAGATTGGTCACGTATTGTCGAATGTTTCTTTTTTTTCTTCCTTAGATATTTTAATATGCTCTCTTATTTGATAAGCTAATAATTGAAGAAATTCATTATGTAACCTTTCTTATGAGATGTTTGCACAGTTGAATTCCTGAAAACACTCATTTTATGTTGTCATTTTTTGGTATGGCTCACTTCTGATTTTAAGTGTCGCTCGGTTGAAGATGTTGATTTAATTATTTGTGATGAGATGCATGACATGGACAAAGATCCAATATGTTATGATGTTGTTTCACGGTTTATGATCTATGGCCCATGTGGTTTACAAACCCAAACGGTAAATGCATGAAGAAAGGAAAGTGTTCAAAGTGTTTCCCAAAGAAAATCAAAAGTCAAACAATCTTTGATGATAATGGTTTGTTTATTATAGAAGAAAAGAACAACGTGGAAAATCTATTATTAAAGATGGGATTGAATTAAACAACAGTCATGTTGTTCTATACAGCATAGAGTTATTATTATGATACAATGCTCATATAAACATTAAGATCTATTGTCAATCAATATTCATTAAATATCTTTTGAAGTATGTTAGCAAAAGATCTGATAGATATAGGATGTCTATTGAAAAAGATAACAATGATGAGATTAAAACATATCTTAATTGTAGATTCATATATCCATACAAAGCTGTTTGGAGTTGTCTCCAATTCCTATTCATTCAAAATCTCCTTCTGTCGAGCGACTTCAAGTTCATTTACCGCAACATTAGAATATTGTCTTTTCAAGGAGTCAACCACTACCCTCAGTTTTAAAAAGGCCAGGTGTTGATAAAACAATACTTACACAATAGTTTGCACGAGAATGAATTGATGTCGACGGGCATAATATTTATTACTCTAAATTTCCAAATAGTATGTTTGACATGTTGGTAAAAAAAATGGGTACCTAGATTAAAAGGGTTTTTGCCTTGTCCATGTCACATATGTCTACCTTGCTGTTAGAGAGTTATATTTTGTTAGGTTACTTTTAAACCATGTCAAAGGAGCTTTAAGCTTTAAAGACTTGAGAAAGGTTTCTGGAGTTATTTATCTAACATTTCAGCTTGCTTACAAGACCTTGAGCGTTTTGGGTGATGATAAGAATGGGCTGAGGCTTTTTATGAAGCTATTACAAGTGTCACATCTCCATAACTCAACTTTTTGTTAACATCATTTTTTTTTTTGGTGAAGTTGTCAATCCAATAGCTTTATTCCTTGAATGTTTGCATTTAATGCATGATGATATCATATACCATCTTAGATTAACCTTCAGCATGCCAAATCTATGATTATCATAAGCTGAGTTGCGAAACTATATTTTGTATGAGCTCGAGTTGCTTTTTAATGTTGTTGCCACCTATTTTGAGAAACATGATCTTCTAATTTCAGATGGGAGTTTGTTGTCTAAAGTAAAAAACAAACTTAACTAAATTATAATATCGCTGATTTGACATGTCAGCATTCATCTGCTCTTTCGATACTTAACCGGTGCTAGAAAAATATCTATGAATATGTTGTTAAATATGTTCTCGATAAATCCCATACATTGATATTTGTCCATAGCCATAATGCCAGAAATTTTTTTTGTGGCATACAATAATTAATAAAATAAGGTCTGAAGGTTTAACAGTGTTTGTTGTTGCCTCATCCGGGATTGCTTCACTTTTGCTATTGAGTGGGAAAACTGCTCATTCAAGGTTTAATATCCATCTTCTAGTTACTGATGACTCATTAAATGGATAAAGAAAAACACTTATCTTTCATACTTGTTGAAATGATAGCTCTTGTCGTTTGGAATGAGACTTCGATGAATAATAGATGTTGCTTCGAGACATGGGACCATTCGTTACGAGTTGTTTTAGAAAATGATCGTGACTCTAAGCAAGAAAAACCATTTATAGGGAAATCAATCTTATTAAGAGGGATTTCATGCAAATTTCACATGTTGTTCCTACAGGAACAAGGGAAAAGATTGTCTATGCATCTTTTAGTAGCTTGGCTTTATGGCCTAAGTTCAAAACCCTCTTAAAAAGAACATGTGCCTTTCATTCGATGGCCTTGATGACAATAAAAAAAAACTTTGTGAATTTGCTAAGTGGATTCTTTCAATTAGGAATGGAGAATATCTGACCTCACATTCTTAAATGATTGCAATACATCTCTGGTTAAAATCCCATCAGATCTATTGTTAAATGTTGGGTTGGATCTAATTACAACCATTGTCTAAACAATTTATCCTTGCATTGGTGAAACCAATATTGATACAAATTATTTAAAAAAAAAAAGGTAATCATCACTCCGAAGAATGTTACAGTTATTTAGATAAACAATTTTTTCCTTCATAGTTCATTAGGGGTCAAATGTCTTTACCTAAGCACTGATATTGTCTGCAAGTCTTTTGGCAATATCAATAATGTTAATTTATCATAACCTGTTAAGTTTATTAGTTAACTCGAGTTTAATGATGTGCCTTCATATGCATTTTCTTTGAAAATAGGAACACCAATCATGTTATTACGTAACATAAATCTATCAGCTAGTCTATGTAATGGAATAAAACTCAATGTTACACAACTTGCTGAGAGAGTGTACAAATTATAATAGCATCTAATATTGGAAGTCATGTTTTCATCCCAAGAATTGTCTTTCATATAAATGAAGGAAGGTGCCGATTCACAATTAGACAGACAATTTCCTATTAGACCATGCTATGGTATGATAATAAACAAAATCCAGGGGCAATCATTGAAAGTCATCGGCTTTTTTCTCAAAGAACAAGCTTTCAATCATGGCCAATTAGATGTCGCTTTCTCACAAGTTACGTTAAATAATAGGCTCAAAATAATCACATATGACAACAAGGAAAAACCTTTTAATTATATGAAGAATATTGTCTATAAAGATGTCATAGGATCTATATCTAGAGAATTATTGTTTTAAATTGTAGAGGTCAAATGCAGTCATTGAACAATGCCTTCTAAGGAATTGCTTTCTCTTTTCAATGACCCTTCTAAAGTGTCAAGAGCCTTTTTTCCTTTATTTGTTAACTTTTACCTATTCTCTTTTAGTTTTCTTTCCACCTTCGCTATTTTCTTATTTGTTCAATTACATTATGTGTTACTAAATCAGATTCTTCTTATATGTGTTGTGCCTCTCATTTATATGAAAAAGTGCATAGCATCTAACCAACTATATTATATTTTCGTAGAGCCATGGCTATTCCAATTCAAAACATCAAGAAGTTCCTCTTTTCTCTATTAATGTGTGCTCAAGTCTGTCGTCTGTGGGTAGCAAAATTTGATGGCCAGCATAATAGCTTTAATTGTGTTTTATTGATAATCAGGTTAGGTTTTCCTTGTTATCACCAATCTATTAACAATTTATTCTTAAAAAAAAAAAAACTAAATTCTATATGATATTATTTCTTATAGCATTCATGTCTTCATCATTACATATTAGTTTAGTCATTGTTTTATTCTTTTGATGATTTTTATACTTCTTTGCTTATACCTTTTTTTCTGCTTATAAAAAAAAACATGGCAACTTACCTTACAAATTGTCATTTCATTAATACACTATTTTTAATTTTATTTTACAGTTGCACATTTTTTCCTTTTAAATGACATTTCTTTTCATTTTTTAATATAGGGCAAAGCAATTCAAGAATCGACAAAAGCAAGGGATATTCCATTTTTCAATTTCATTGCTGAGGATGAACACTATGAAATAAAAGGCTTTTACACCTACGAGAATAGATCAAGAAACCTGGTGCTTCCAAACAATGTTGTCATTGACTTGAAATCTAACATAATAATTTATGTCATTTCTCCTATTGTACCATTAGTGTTGAGGTTTAGTACGGTTGACTTTGTGCATATTCTATCTAAAATAAAGGGATCAAGGATTCTCATAGTTTCTTACAAACACTTTTAATTATTTTCCTCTTATAGTTGACTCAGTGTTTCATATAAAAAATTATCTTAACACTTATGCCTTTTATTATTTTTAAGATGTGCTTAGGAGGCTTAAAGCAGTACAACCACTACAGCAAATCTTGGTTCGTGGTTAAAATCTTGAAAATAAAAAAAGGTTACCCTATAAAATACACGGTTAGTTTTTACAGCCCATCAACTTTATGGAATACGTATTTCATTGCATAATAAATCTTTTCCAATATATTCCAAGGGTGATGACATATGTATTACTCTTTGGAGCAACTATGTTTGGAGCTTTGATATTATTGCTTTACAGGAGCTCTCGTCTTCTGCCATTGTTGTTTTTGCAAGGTTTCGTGTCTCTAAACTTCTAGGTCAACCCTTTCACCTCCAAGTTGTCAACTCACATTATCAATTTTTCTATTTGATTAATGACCTTTCTTCTTCTTCTTTTTCCTTTTTTTTTAGCCCAACCATTTTGTTTTTTTTCCTTTTTTATACTCTAAATAGGTCAACCAAACTTGAATAACATTGTTGTTTCACTTTGGTACTTTAAACCTATATGTTTAAATTGTTAGTATACACGTATTAGTGTGTTTTCCTTTCCTTATTCAGTCTTTTTTTAGCACATATATTTCTTTTTTATGTTAACTTTTTTTTTCTCATGTTATGCCCCAGTTTTAAACAACTCCCTGTTAAGATTTATCAGTTGCCATCATCTTCAAATGTTGTATTGTCGATTAAAGACCAAATTAATGAAAATAGGAATACAATTAGAGAGATTCTAGACATGAATCCTTATGAACAAAAGGTTTACTTTTGTTATTTTCATTCAAATACTTTATATTATCTTTTTGCTTATTCTTATAAGCATTCTAAGAGATTCTATTCGAAACCTCAGCCTTTGCACTTTGACTATAGTGTTTCTCCCTTAATCATCATGCAATATTTAACTTTTTATTTTTTCCAGGACACAAGATTCAGATGTGGGCATCCATTGCTGATTTTGATTTTTCTAAGGGTGGTGGTATCCAACTTGTCCAAAATGCAACAAAAAACTTAGTAAAACTAGAAAAATTACAAATACATCGACCACGACTTCATACCTCTTTGTCGATTCCATAGTGTAGTGCATTACACATTAATAGATGATTTAAAAAAATTAACTTTGTCATCAATGCTTTTTTGTTGTTACTTTAATTTCCCAAATGTTCACATAAATTTCGACTAGAATGTGTCATGGCTAGTAGAGAAGATGTTACTAGCTTCTTTTTTGTTGTGAAAGCTACTAAGAACTTCTTTGGTTCGTCTACACATCATTATATGTATGAAAAAAAAGTTTAGCAATCCTTTTATCATCATGCCTTTAATGAGATTGTTAAGCTCAGTAAGAGCTTTATTTTTCAGCTTAGATTCAGTGCCTTCAGACCTGGTAGCAATCGATGTGACATGATCATATATAAAATCTTTGATGATGTCCTTTAAAATGAGCTTGATGAGTAATCTTAGCAGTCGAGAACATCTGCAACATCTGATGTGGTTGTTGCTCCATCCTCAACATCACCACCTTCACACAACCCTTTCATTTTAGCAAACATTGTGCCTTAACACCCAATAACCATTGCATCTGCTGACACACCCACAATAACAATACCAACAAACTTCCCTGCTGAAACAAAAAGAAAATTAGAGTTTGACAATGAGAACACCATTAAAGCAAGCCTATATTTCCCTCTTTTTTTTAATGTTTTGTTCCTAATAACCCATGAAACCATGTGATCTCTGTGTAAGCAGAAGACATAATGTGATATTCAGACTTAGTGGAGGACTTGGAAACTATGTTTTGCTTCTTACTCTTCCAAGAAATGAATGCATTGCCTAAAAACATGCACAAGCCAGTAACAGAGTGACAAGTATCCACACATCTGGCCTAGTTAGCATCACTATACCCCACCAATTGTAAGGAAGATTCCTTAGAAAAAATAACCCACATGTAGACGTGCCCTTTAGATATCGGATAATGCGACGAATAGCGGCCAAGTGAAGGTGTCGAGGGGCCTAAAAAATTGACTAACCTACTAGACAATAAAATAAATGTTAGAACGAGTAATCATCAAGTAGTTCAAACTCCCAATAAGTTGTCGATACAAGGATGGATCTGATAGAAGGTCATCTTCCTCCTAACGAAGCTTAAGATTTACCTTCATTGAAGTAAGAACATAATTACTCAATTGAAGGCCAACTAATGAAATCACTTCATTTATGTATTTGTGCTGGTGTAACAATGTACCAGTTAGAGTAAGTTACACCTCAAGACCAAGAAAGTACTGCAAGGGACCTAAAATCTTTCATGTGAAAAAAAAGCCTTGAGATGTTGTTGTAATTGCTTAATTAATGCAGTATCAAAGCTAGTAATCACAATGCCATCAATATATACTAAAAGCAATACAATTCCTGCAGAAGTCTTAAGAAGAAACATAGAGGAATCAAACTGACTCCGAGTAAAGTGAAAAGCAAGTAGAGTATAGTGAAATTTATCAAACCATGCATGCGAAGATTGTTTCAGCCCATACAAAGATCTAGGGGTGTGCAAAAAAACTGGAAAACTGAAAAAAATTAACCAAAAAAACCGAACCGAGAAAAAAAATCGATTAAACCGATTAAAATAGTTAAAAAAATCTCGGTTCGGTTCGGTTTTTAGTTTTGTAGTGCAGGAACCGGTTAACCCGAATCAAACCGAACCGGTTCAAAAAAAGGTACTATAAATAGAGAAAAGCCCCCCAGTAACCCTAGCCACCAAGCCCCCTCTCGACTCTCCCTCTCCCTCCCCCTAAACTTAGAAGCAGCCCCCTCTCGCCTCTTGATCCTAGGATGAATACGAGCGTAGAGGATCTTGCTAAGCTTGAGTGCGAGAGGATGTTGATCTTTGTAGTTGAGGAAGATTATTTGACTGTTATAGGCTTGCAGCTAAGAATTATTATGAGAAGTTGAAAAGGAGTGGATGGAAGGGAACTGTTGAACTTGTCAAGAATGAAAAGGAAGACCACTGCTTCTATTTGTTTGATCTCGATGGTGACAAGGCTCAGGAAATGAGGCATAAGTTTGTTTCGTTTCTCAAACAAGACCAGTTTAATCTCAAATAAGATCTTGCTAAGTTTGTTTTGTTTGATGGTGACAAGGCTCAGGAAATGAGGCATAGGTTTTCTCGGTTTTTTGAAATCAAGAACCGAACCGAAACCAGTCGGTTTGACTCGGTTTTGGTTTTTTTTAAAAAAATTGATTTTGTTGTTTTTTATAGTAAAAACCGAACCGAACCGAAAATGATCACCCCTACAAAGATCGGTGTAGCTGACAAACCTCTGAGGAAGGTGTGGTAAACATGTCGGGAAGTGGAGACATAAATATCTTCCTTTAAATCCTCATGTAGAAAAGCATCTTCACGACCATTTACTGGGGTTTAATTAACAATACATGCTCACAGCTAATTTGGCATAAATTATGTCTTTGGGTTATTTAAAATGTTACTTTACATAGTTTAGTTCTAAAACAGAACATTATGCCTATGGAATCATTTTGACATCAATTTAAGTCATAATTTAGTTTTTGTTCCAAGTTGAGTCATGATTAACAAGTAGAAATCATGTGTCTTTAAGTCATATGTCAAAAGTTGCTTTTTGTAATTCATTTCTAGAAGAATATATTATATTGATGAATTTGTTTGACAAAACTTTTGTGAACAATCTTCTTTTAGAGCCATAAGTTAGATTTTCTTCAAATTTAGTCATGGTTAGTGAGTAGAAATCATTTTGACAACAACAATGTTGTAAACATATTCTTTGAGTCACAATTTAGTTTTTGTTCCAAATTGAGACATGATCAATGAGTAGAAATCATGTGTCTTTGAGTCATATGTCAAAAGTTGATTTTCGTAATTCATTTCTAGGAGAATATATTATACTGATGAAATTTGTCTGACAAAACTGTTTTTACGCAAATGTAGTCAAAATGTTTTTCAAGTTCAATGAGTAAAAATCTTGTTTATTCACTCTTCATCTTCCACTCAAATGATGTCAAATTGCACTATAGGTTTTTTGTTTTCTTACATAATAAGTATAGAATAAACTATCTATATTTGTCAAAAAGGACACGGTAAGTTACTTAAAAGAAGTTGCATCAAATAGGCTCCTAGATCGTGAGGGAAAAGGTTTCATACCATGAAAGAACAGGCATATAGAATGTTTTGTCTTTTATCATGTGCTTTAAATCTTCAAACTATCTTTTTGGTTGAGATGAATCAGGTTTTTTGAGTCTGAATGTGCTGTATACACATGTTGCTTCTATAACCCATCATATTTTCTCTTTAGCGTATTATGATGGCTTAATCAAGATGCTTTTTTATCATATTTAATCATTTACTTCCATGCACATATGAAGAGCAAATTGGACAAATAACTAAGAAATGATATTGAAAGTCATCTACTCAGACCTGAAGCTTCACATTTCAGAACTTGCTTGGTTCATTGCTCAGGAGTTAGGTGAATGCAATGCAGGTTATATTGCAGCATTATATATATAGGGGGCGTGGGTTTTTTTATTGTAGCACTAGTTGCTATAGTAAAATCACCATTTTGCCTCTCCACTAAAAAAAATCAACATTTTACTTTGGGGGTAAAGTTTTCTTTTCATGGGGACTCATTGGTCATTGTTGATTTGGGAAAGGCAACATGATCTTATCGTATAAAAATAAATGGTAAAATAATTATATTACCCTTTAAAAATCACAAGTATGGAAGGGTTTTTTTGTCATTTTCTTTTTTGAGAAATGGTGTAATTGCTTCAATGCCCTTCAAATTAAAAATTTTAAAGCTATCATTTAGGGGCTATTTGGACTTTTTTATGGTTTTTTTTTGTTATATACAATGTGAATGAGGATTAGTTTAGTCTTTTTAGCAATATAAAAAATAATAAAAAGTGACTTGTACATGTGGAGGGTCGTTGTGTTCAAGTGGCGTTTGTGCATTCCTACGGCGGCCAAAATTGTCCGACCTTCATGTCAATAGAACCGCCGAATGGAGGTGCTTCCAATGAGGTGGTGTGTGTGTTGTGATTCACCAATGTTAAATTTTTTCCCCCTTTTTCTCTCTCTCTCATGGCCTTTAGATTCGCGCTAGTCAAACAAAAAATAAAAATACAGCAGCCAAAATTGCCTGACCTTCATGTCAATAAAACTGCCAAGTTGAGGCACTTCCAATGAGGTGGCGTGTGTGTTGTGATTCACCACAGTTAAATTTTTGCCCCTCTTTTTTTCTCTCTCACAACCTCTAGTTCGCGCTAGTCAAACAAAAAATAAAAAGTGTCCTCCTATTTTATTTTTATTTCAATTATAGTCCTTATTTTTTTAATTAATATTTGATTATTTTATATTTATTTTATTTATTTTTCTTTTCAGTTTTATCTATTGAAATTTAATTTGGTTTTTATATCAGATTTGCTCTTTATCCTTTTAATTGCTATTTTTTTTCAATTTAATCCTCTAAAATTTAATTTAATTTAATTTAATTTTTATATTAGATTTGATCCTAGTTTTTTAAATTACTATTTTTTATATCATTTTCTTAATTGAATTTTATTTTTTAATTCCATTCCTCATCATTTTATTTATTTTTATTTGGTCCTTATTCTTTTCTTTTTTTATTTTCATTCTTTTTTTTTTATTTCATCCTTTAATATTTGATTGATTTTGAGTTTGGATTGTGAATTTTTTCATGCAGTGATCTAGGTCTCATAATCCAGATTATAAGTGTGAAGTGTTAACATGTATTGATATCGGTCTCTTTTTTTTTCATCATTTTATTTTCAATTTCATCCTTCAACATTAAATTTATTTAAAATTGAGCTATTTTTTTCTTTAATTTGTTTCCTATGAAGATAGTTCAACCTTATGATCCGAGTCACAAATTTATCTTTGTAGCTTGAATTTACCGGGCTAGTGTGCCTGCGCCACCTTTTTTTTTTATCATATTTTATTTTTTCTTTCCTATTTTATCCTTCGAGTTTAGTTTTTTATTGATTTTTTTTTTTGCTTTTTAAATAAAATTAAGGCAAGTCTTTTGCATTTTTATATTAGAATATTATTTGATTTGGTGTATAGCCTATTTGTTATTTTTGAAAACTTTTTAAACTTGGTGTATTTTCAGCTCCTTGAGATTAAAAAAATTATTTTTATAGGTTTTTTAACAAGAAATTATTATCAAACTTTCAAAGCATTTTTTGTTTCATGTATGTGTACCAGCCCTTCTCTTTGGTGTCTAGATGAAAAATAATTTTTAAAATAAAAAAATTATTAGATCCAATAAGAATCTCATCGCGGGTTTAATTGATCCAGTTAACTCAAGATTTGTTTTTTAGATTATTTTTTTTAAAACTCAATATGCATAATTATTAGCTTTTTTGTTTTTATTTTTTATTTTTTGCGTTTGTTGTAAGAACAAAGTGTTGTATAAGCTTCTACACTCATTTCTTTTGCTGGAAAAAAAATGTTTGCTATAAAAAAACCATGTTGGATAAGCCATTACATTTCTTTTCTAAAAAAAAATTATTTCTCCGACCAATGGCAAAGCACGGGCAGTTGGCTAGTTTGATCTAAATGCAAATCAAAGTGGTGTTCATAATCATCTTCTCGATCAGGTAAAAGATGTCAAAATTAAAGCTACTTCCTAATTCATACTGGCTATGATGAAGTATACTTTGGGAAGCCAATAATTGTAAATGCATGATTTCAGGTCCATTTACTCAATTTTACTGATCAAAAAGGAAATGATTCATTCATCAGATGGGCTGTAGTCCCTTCAGGATCTGCCGACTGCATTTCTGATGTCGCTGCTCTCGGAAGTTTGTTTTTGGAAGTTATCGTTTAATTAACTGGAACATCAAGGCCCCAGCATAACGGTAGGTAGCTTTTTACTTTATCGAAATCAGCCCCAGTTCATTATGGTTTTCGTTTCTTTTCCTCGACGTTTTTATTTATTAACTGGGTTCATCCTTGTATAAACAATTACTTCATGATTACAGAAGATGAATATATAATCAGTTGAAGGTTATGGCTCTTTTCCTCATTAAAAAATAAAATACAAAAGAAGAAGAAAAGAAGAAAAGTTGTGTCCTCTTGGTATGGTTTCATGCCTTTTTAGGCCTTACTGGGCTTTGATACGGTTCATGCCTCGTGGTATTCTGTGAACAGTGTGATCTCATCGTGTTACGCAGGAGATGGTGCGTGGCAGCAACATTTTTTGCAGTGGTTCTAGCCATTGTTGTTGCTTGTAGTTTCGGATTATCAGCTCTTGGAATATGGTTTATTTGGAGACACTGACAACATACAATTAAGGCATACAAACAAGCTGATGCAGTGGTTTCGGAGCAAAGAACTATAGTCATTGTAGGCTTCTCGATGGTCAATGCATTGTTTTTTTTAATGCTGGTGTGTAAGATTTGGCTTTTTCTTTTTTTCTTTTTTTTTGACTCGGAGAAGCTGTAAATTCTGCTACCCGTGCGACCGAATTGGATTTTGTCCATTGACACAAATTGCCCTTTCAAATGCTTTATTGTGTTGCGCAGCACAGACAGTTGTGCAAAGAAAAGTAGCTCGGCGCCAATATTTTGTATTTTTGCACATGTGAATCACTCAGAACCTGTTCGATAATGCCATCAGAGAGAACTTTTTCCATGCTTGTTTTCTTTTTATTTCATGTAGTTTTTTCTTTTTTAGTAAGCCTCTCTAGCTTTGAATTATTCACGTAAATGGTAAAAAAAATCATCTCAATCTAATATTAAGTTGTTAGATAGAATCTGAAGATATAATTTATGTTATTTTCTAATATATTATCTTAAATAAAAGCTCTTTGATCTTAAAACTTGCACAAATTTACACTACCTTATGCTTCATTTTTATCTAATAAATAAAGATGGTGTAATTTAAACTCGTCATTGTTTCGTCATAAGACTTTAATATCATGTCAAAAAACCATTTTAATCTAATAATTTAAATTATTATATAAAATTTTAAAATATAATTTATATTATTTTTGATAAACATAAACACGAAAGTTTCAAGCTTGGTGCAGTGGCTAATTATTCCTCAACTTTGTGCTGAACGCGTTATGGACCGAGTGGGTCAAAACATAAATAGTTGGACCATGCAAAGATCAGAGCGACCAGGTCCTTTGGGAATTTAAATAGGAGTAACAACAAGCATGCCTCAATTTGAAATTGTTACAAACTGTGAAGTTGACATTCCGAGGAGTTTCCCCCTATCTTCCTGTGCTGGAATGAGAGCCACGTGTTGCTTGGTCAAGCAGGTTCTAGGAGGCATAAAGTCCAAAAAGGCCTTCCGGGTGTAAAATGCCTAGGAATCACGCACCGAGTAAAACTAATTACACTATAAAAACTCTTTTCCAACTTTTAGAGGGCACGTCATGTGTCATGTCAACCTTCTGTGTGCAACTGGTCAGGTTAGGTATATTTTTTAAAATATTTTTTATTTAAAAATATATTAAATTAATATTTTAAGTTCGGTACAATAATTACAAGGCAAAAGGAAAAGGAAAAGGAAAAGTAATAGATGATTCATAGATTACTTCTCATGCGATTTGACCCTGTGAGTTTGTGTGCACAGAAGGAGAATAATAAATAAAATAAAGTCTTCCAACGACTTCTTTGCAACGGTCGGCTGCTAACAAATTTCATAACTAATTTTTTTTATTATTTATTAGTATGGAGAATAATATTTTGATTAATTTGAATGTATTTTAATTAATTTTATAAATTTTAAAATTAATAACTATATAAATTTTTAATAATTTTAAAATTTACGAGACTCAAACTAATAATTTTTAAAAAAATAAATCTAAAACTTAATCAGTTAAGAAAGAAATACATATATAATGACTACCATAACCCTCCTCTACTATAATATTATTTTTTTTCATATTAAAAAAAGAAGAATGTATGGATAAAAAAACGATTGAATTTCTTATATTTACATAAGATCACGAGTTGGAATATTTAAATTTAGAAAAATATTCTTTATTTTTATAATGAATTAATCATAATTATGAGAACATGAATCCTTATTCTGTTAACTACTCGCTCTAACCCTTTTAACCTCGTTTTTAAACCTCACGCAAGGGAAGGCATCAATGCCCACAGCACATAATAATGACAGCGCAGATGCACCCTCTTAATAGGCATAACTGGGTATAAACGAAAATAAAAATAAGGAAAAAATATATATAATAATAGTAATAATCGAAAGAAACTAAAACGCCCAGCGTTTAACCATGTAGAGAAACACCATGGATCTCTTATCAAATTTATTGTGATTTGTAATAGTGTTATTTTTTTTAGTCATCAAAGTTTTTTTTCTTTTTAATTGCATCCTTTAATGAAATGTTTTGGGTTTTTTGTCAATTAATTGTCTCTTATCTTCACGTGTTCTATGGATTTGATGGTTTTTTTCCTGAATTTAAGATTTTTTTTTCCTGAATTTTAAACTTGATTGGAGTCAAATAAAATGAGGTATGGTTTTAATTTGTAATGAAAAGATATAATTAAAAGACAAAATAGTTTATTGTAAAACAAGAGAAAATCATGTGGCCACTATCGAACTCATGCAGAAAAACCCTTTTTAAAGCTGGTTTGTTTTGTGATTTAAAAGTATTTTAAAAAAATAATTTTTTTTCAAATTAATTCTTTTAGATTTTATATCATTTTAAGATACTAATATAAAAAAATTTAAAAATATTATTTTAATACATTTCTAAACAAAAAGTATTTTAAAAAGCAAATGCTACTACAATACTAAACAGGCTCTAATCTATTTGTTTTTTATTTTTTTTTCCACACTACCTTTAGTATTTGAGGTTTTAGTTTTGGTCCAAAAAATTATTTTGTTTATTTTTTAATTTCTAGATTTGATTAAGGAAGTTGCCAGAAAATATGAAAGAAAGAGAAAATTATTAATTACCCGTATTCCAGTAATAAAAAGAGAAGTATCGACATTAATGAGTTGAGAAGTAGAAAAGTTATATTTAGATGTTTTAAATTTTTCATATTTCTAGAAAAAATAGACTAAAGCTTGAAAATGTTTTTTTTTTGAAATTACGTTATTTTTTTTTATTTTTAATCAATTAAATATTAATTTAAGACCTAAAATAATTTTATTGAGGTATTTATAATATTTTATTAGTTTTTTTAATTAAAAAAAAGTTGAAATACCTTTCTTAGGCATTTAAGATCTTACCCCGACTTTTCAAGCATCTTTAGTGGGTGGGAAGTCAATTAGTAAATGACATGTGTCATCAATATGTTTTATGTTTTAACTAGTATAAGATGATATATTAAAAAAAAAAATCTGGCTACACGGGTGTTTGGTATTGCGGTTGGAAAGTGTTTTTAAAAAAAATTCAATTTTTTTTAATTTTTTTGCTTTAAATTAATATGTTTTGATGTTTTTATATCATTTTGAAGTGCTAATGTCAAAAATAATTTTAAAAAAATAAAGAAATATTATTTAAATATGTTTTGGAATAAAAAACACTTTGAAAAACAACTGCTATCACACTCCCAAACACCCTAATCTTATTCAATCAGTTTCTTGAGAATGTTGTTTCTTTTTATTGTCGTGCAATTAAATACAAAATTGATTTTAAAAAATAAAGTTATTAAATAACTGACTCGATGACTTGGGTTGTGGGTTTAGTGGGTTAATCCACCTAACCCAAGTCAATTCAATACATTGTCAATTCAATAATAACAATAAAAAACACTAAAATAAGACCCGCTTTATTTTAAGATTAAACTAGATTCAAAATAAGTTGATAGAGTCGTGTTTAGACTTTTCCAATCGATCGAGTCCTATTAAAGTCAACTTAGACCATCATTAATTTAAAATTTGAACTATAAAAGAAATCACGACATGAGGTCACCGTGGTTAAGAGTGAGTTAAATAGGAGCGAGTTGAATAATAATAATAAAAGTTCTTCAAAACAATGCGTAAATAGTGTATTATTCCTATATTTTTAATACATTTACATAAAAAAAATATAAAAAATTTTCTTTTGTTTAATTTAAACTTGATGTTGTCTTCAAAAATATTCTATGGATAAAGAAGGATACTTTTTTATTTTGATTGCATATCATCTAAAGTTTTTTTTAATTATTAAGCTTTTTAATTTGATTTATCATCATCTAAAGTTTTTTTTCTAAAACAATTATTACACAAAATTGTTTTTTATAAAAAAAATTGAAGGAATAGGTATTTATTTTGATTGTT
>Ga0325410_1004142_pt1 | contig 16266 bp, 9 predicted proteins | sample PopdelMetagenome_16_FD_206182 | JGI IMG/M metagenome (GOLD analysis project Ga0325410, IMG submission 206182) | Populus deltoides microbial communities from Bellville, Georgia, United States - Xylem-PdIQD-R3 | ecosystem: Host-associated > Plants > Phyllosphere > Stem > Wood/Secondary xylem...
TAAGATTTAACCAAGATGTAATGAAATTCGTGTTTATTTATATGCAACTAAAATGATATAAAAAAGAGAAATGAATTTGATTATGGATGAATAACCGGTGAAATTATAATAGGTATTATGACGAGTGGATGAATAACCGGTGAAATTATAATAGGTATTATGACGAGTGAAGAGTATTTTTGGATACAATAATGATAATGAATTAGAAAACCTATCAATACAAGGTATATCGTTGGGGTTGTTTAACTAGTCGAAGGTACTTGGCATAGCTAGACTGTAGGTAGGTACATCGACACCTTGTAAAAATTCTTCTTTAAAATTTTTCATTACTTTCATGTGTTAATTAGTTGATATATGAAAATTTTGGATAATGATATTTTTAGTAGACCTATATATATATATAAGGATTGATTGGTATTTGTTAAAGAATGTAGGATTAATTGGCAACTAAAATGAATTAACTAGATTATTGGCTTCTAAATAGGAATGCTGAAATGATTGAAAACCAAGATAGGTTGACCGGATTGAATGGTATTCATAAGAAATACCTCGATATTGGCTTCCGAATGATAATGCCAGAATGATTGGCAACCAAGATGGGTTGACCAAATTGATTAGTATTCAGACCATAATATGTAATTCAAATACTAATTATTAGTTAGTATTTTTGTGTAGATCTAGGTACATATGGACTATTATATTGTAATATTAAGCTTATGGATTGTAATTTTAAATACTTGATTTTGTTATATAATTAAACTAGCAATTATCACTACCTAGTTAAGGTGATGTAATATCTTTAGTGATATACTTTGTTTAACTTATATCTTTGTATTTATTCAAGTGTTAGATGGTGTAGAATTATTGTATTGTTTTGATGTTTTAAATTATTATGATGGATATGAAACAAATAAATGTTATAGTGATATAAATTGATGGGAACGAAATATGAAATGATGAATATAATGAGATGAGATCCAAGATGATTGGATCGGAATTGAGGTGATAAGGTGTGGTGTTTATAGTTATAAAGTATTATTTTTTTGTGTTATGAATTTGATGTCAACACTTGGGATGTCCCAAACACAAAGGAAACTTTACCAAAATTTCAGCAGAATTTTAATGAGTTAGTAAAATGGATATTTTTAAATCAATCCGGTCAACATATTGAATTTTCAATTAAATAAGTTGACCATTTCATCGATCAGTAAAAAACAATTAACACTTTTTTTTGGATTAAATATAATGAAATTTGTTTTTAAATGTTGAGGATATTACACAATCTTAATGAGATAGTAAAATGGATATTTTTAAATCAATCCGGTCAACCTATTGAATTTTAAATTAAATCGGTTGACCATTCCATCGATCAGTAAAAAAACAATTGACATTTTTTTTTGGATTTAATATAATGAAATTTGTTCCTAAATGTTGAGCATGTTACACAACCTTTATGAGATATTCCATATTCTTAGTAAAGTTTATGCTTTCTTAAGTGGCAAGAAGATATGGGATGCTCTTAAGAAATTATATGGAAATAAAGATATTTTTGAAGTTAATAAAGATGTGAGCATAAAAGAGGTTAACATAGAGTATTATCAATAAAAAGAATGTAAGCTAAAATATGGATCAAGAATTTTGAATAAATTTCAAGTGAGATATAAAACAAGTTTCGATCTTAAGAATAAACTTCAAATGGTTTAATAGAGAATGTACAAAATAAGGCTCTTTCCTGCAAAAACAAAGGAAAAGGATATTCAATTTGTGAGACAACTCCTAATTGCCAAGAGGACAAAGATAATGAGGCAATAAATGACTCATTCGAACATTTTTCTTATGATTAACTTCATAATGAATTTATTGAATTCTATGAGTTTTATTTTGAGAAAATTCTCTTAGAAAGATAAATTGTTTATTTTTAAAATAAATTGATGTTTTAAAGAAAGAAAATGATTTGATGATTTCAAAGCTAAAATAATTTGTTGAAGTCAAAATTGAAAATAAGCTTTTAAGAAAAGAAATGAAGAAATATATTGCAAAATAAAAATTTAGAAACCTAGCTCTCTTGAAGTTGAGAATGATGATTTTAATTGTGAAAATAAAGTGGCTTATTCTCAAACTCAACTTGTTATAAATTGTAAAATGACTTAAGAAATATTTAGACTTGATTGATTGATCTTTAAAAAAGTGTTCAAAGAAAAAAAAAGTCATGTTATGGCATCTGAAAAGCTAAATTTTGCAAAAAGAGTTTTTATTGTTTGCAAATCTTTCAAAGACAAAAATGTCCAAAGTTGTTTTTTTATATAAAAGCAATATGTTCTATCAAATCTCATCCAACTTATAGAGAAAAGAGATTAATATTGTTAATTCATGTTCTTATAAGAAAATTGATCTTATTATTTGCAATTATTATGGACTATATGGTCATATTTCACATATGTTATTGATAAAGAGAAATTCATATTATGATCTGAAAATGATTTAAGTTCCTAAAAGAACCACCTATTTTTATTACTTAAAAGCTAACCTATATGGACCCAAAGACATTGGGGGCCAAAAACAAAAAGTGTTCAATGTTTTTGAGAATCTCGTAGATCTTATTAGACAATATTATGTTGTTTAAGGTTTATGCAAAGATTAACTAAATATTAGTTTGTCCTTCTAGTGTTTAATAAACTCTTCAAGGTTGGGTTGTAGTAAATCGCAAGTCATCTAGTCTTTTAGGGTTTGTGAGAGGATTAATTAAATATTAGTTCTTGCTTCTAGTATTTGATAAACTCTTAGAGACTAGGTTATCACAAACCACAAACTGTCTAATTAACTCATCTTTCTAACAAAGAAGGATTGATATTCCTTATATGCTAGCTCTTTTTTCTTCTTCTTTGTATTGTATAATGTCTATTCAATAGAAAAATATGATGCACAACATTTTATTTATAGGAAAAACATGATAACCATATTAAGAGAAAATATCATAAATTTTATTTTAGGATAATTATTAGAAATTTATGCAATCAAGTCGGTACTTGACTTTCCTATGACTAAGATTGTAATCCCATATGCTATTTCTTGAGTGCTAGATCATTCTTTTCTTTATATTGTATATTATCTCTTCATTAGAAAATATGAGGCATAATATTATAGTTATAGGAGAAACATGATAGCCATATAAATAGTAAAATGTCATCTCAATTTAATTTCTTACAAATGATTCTTAATATGTGTGACCCATTAGATTCCTAATATATTGACCCAAATGTAAATCATAATACATATAATTAAGTAATTTAAATCATTTAACTTATTATCAATTTAATAAATTCATTGATTTATATTTAAAGATCAAGTACAATGTTTAATAATATGTCATGATTCTTTAAATATTAGAAAAGTCATGTGGTTTTACATAACATTTTAGTGACTAGTTTCTTAGTATATTTATTATTCTTTCATCACTAATATTTTAATTTAAAGATTTGAGTACAAAGTGTGTTTGCTCTATCAAATCGCATTTGTTCTCGACACCATACTCTTTGATTATTTGAATAAGTTTTGAAAATCATTTTAAGTCTCATTTCACCTTACCTCAAGATTTCAAAATAAATACCATTATAGAACATATGAAACAATTTTTTTTCTAATTTATCTAAGACAATAAATCCTTTTTTATCACTCAAATGTCTTTATATAGTTTATGTTATATCCAATATTTACCTGTATGTTACTAATGTAAATCAATGAGCATTGCCAAAGAACTCATCAGAGGTACCAATTCAGCCAATTACAAGGTCTGAAACTAAAAGGATACAAGAGAAATTAATTAGGTTGATTCTAGATGTTTGGGTTAACAAGTTGCAAATTTATCAAACTAGACTTTTTTGTACTGTTTGAGACATATTTAAAGCTACAAGTGGAGTTTTATTGCGATTCTAGTTGGGCTAGAAACTAAACATGTTAAGCTTTATATTCATATTTGGTAGGCTCGGTAAATCATCCATAAAATAGATAACAATATGTTTGACATCAGGCTTGAAATCTACCAGTAAACAAGGAAAGTTGGAAAATGATTGTTTTCCATATGATTTGTGGATTCCTACAAGGCAAGGATTCTTTAATTTCAAAAAGATCAATTAGGTAGCAATTTATGTTTCCTTTGTTTTGTGGATTTCCTTATTGACAAATTTTCTTTATCATTTAAGGATATTAGATGCGGGTTTGGGCTTATTTTTTCTAATATAAAATTTCACATTAACAGGGATAACTTTCAATCCAACTATTGGATTGGGATAAAGTCTTCCCAGAAGCTTTTAGATGCCTTATGTTATATATAATCAAAATTTCATAGCAATTGGATATAAGGAAGACCTTGTGATCAAGTCCGGAAACCACTGTGCAAGAATTGCATTATTTTCCTAGTTGGTTTAGGATTATTTTTCTTAATTTATTTAGAACTTCTTGGTTATTTTCCAGATATGTTTAGGAATTTTTACCTATTATAAATAAAGTTATTTATCTTGTATTTAGGTTTTTTATATAGACCTTGATTTCAAAATAATATTTTGTATATGAAAGGTTGCTCATGCTATAAGTTTTTCATTGAACTTTTCTTAGACTTATCAGAAATCTACTGTCTTTATAGAGTTCTTCTTTTATACCATTAGTTCATGATTCATTATAATCATAGGGTTAAAATTTCTTTCATTTAATAACTTTGGTGTCTTGGTTCAATTAATTATTATGTCTGGTTTGATCTTTAATCTAATTTTAACTTTCTTGTGTTGTTTCTTTCTTGCATATGGGTTCAAGGGTTCCTACCCTCAGGTTTGCATCATTTACCCTTAATTAAGAGTAACATATGATTAAGATCAAAACATAATATTTTCTATATAAAATAACCTAGAGATCTCAAGTCTAAGAATCACTTAAACAATTGACACGTAAGTCTTTCCACATATACAACTAGCTTGATTTGTGAGCTATTACCTGCCTTCACTCAAGATTAAGTTACTAATTATAGTTTCTTTTTGTTAGAAGAAAAAAATGAATAATAGGTAGCATATTGATCGGAGAATCAATGTCGGATCAACATATTAACAATGGTCAATCAATAGATTAACATCCAACAAATCAATAAAAACGAGTCCAAAAATTCTCTAGCTACTACCTCTAACCTAATGCCTTTCAATCAAGTTGAAAATGCCCTTAATAGTTTTAAGGAATAATTAATTTGAGTGTATATTAAAATTCATATAAGTAAAGTTGTAGCTTTGTATGATATGATATAAAAAAAATACTAATTTCATATTAGTTAGCTTAACAACTCAAGTTACAAAAAAAAAATCACATCCTTTACCATATCTAATTGGATGGCCAAATAAGAAATCTAAATTAAAGGTAATGGAATAATGTATTTTCAAATTTGTAATTAATTAAGTATTAAAGGATGTACTTGTAATATTATTCCATTAAACATTTATCTAGTGATTTTTGGTAGTCCTTACCTATAGGACAAAGATGGAGTTTTACATAGAAGCAATAATATTTGAAAACTTGTTAGACTTGTCAAAGATGGAATTAGTTATTGCATTTGTCCTACTATATATCTGAAAATGTTTTTTTTAGTGACTACTTAATAAATTAAGCATTTAGTTAATACTAGTCAAAGTCATCTCTTACTTTCTATTTGAGTAGTTGGTTTTAAATTACGTAACATTGAAGATAGGCTCAATGCTAATGAATACATATAAATTCAAAAACAAAAGTCAAAATCCATAATGATATGGTCTTTGAGATATCTATAGAATATAGAGTGCCACCTCTAAGAAAAAAAATGCAATATGAAAAGGTTTTGCTACTTGACGTTTAATTCCTAAAATCAACACTCCACATGTTCTTGCTATACCTAAATTAAGACAACCCCGCAAGGTAAAGACTAATGCTTATATAGTCAATCGAGTAGTTTTTTTATAAGGTAAACCACTATATTATCATTCTGAATTATTTTCAATTTTAATTTTGAATTATCCTACCTTTGAAAAACAACTTTATAAGGAGCATGTAATTTCTTAACTATGACAAGTTGTAATTGAAAACGAAAGTAGTCGAGAAGTCTTCTCAATTATGAAAGACAACTTTTAAGGGACTAAAAGCCTTCTTAAAAGGGATGTTTGATCCATAATCTTATTTTTATTATGTAGTCATGTAGGGTCCGACTATTAGATGCCAACACACACAACCTCCTTAAATGCGAGCCTATTTTTTTATGGTTTTTTTAGGATCATAAAAACAAACCAATAAATTTTATTTTTTTTAGTTTAAGGAAAAGAAGAACACAAAGGGAAATGAGAGAGCACAAAAAACAATATGTAGTGAGTTTTTAGGATTGTAAAAGACTAGTATCAAGTAGTAAGTTATCTTGACCTAGGATTAAAGTTTGTAATATTTTCTTAAAGTTAATGGATTATTTTTTTCATTGATTTGTTTGTGGATGTTTTCCTAACTAGGGTTTTACCATGTTAAAAATTAGTGTTCTCTATCTTTTATGTTTCTTAATTGCTTAGTTATGTTATCAATTACTTATTTATGTATACAATTATTCCTTAGGTTATTGATTTGAGAGTTTAACATCAAATCTAAAAAAAGGTGTTATTATTTTAATGTTATTTACTTTCAAACACACACACACACACACATATCTTCATAAATATTTTTCTTAACAGTGTGTAAGGTCTTAATTATTAAGTAGTTGTATCTTACCCCTTTTCTCTCTCAACTTTGACTAAAATATTATAACATGATTCATCACTATAGGTGGGTTTAAGGTTGTGTTTACACCAAAAACAAACATCCACGTATCAATCATAAAACAATGATTATTCCTAATAAAATAAAGGAAGGAAACTAAAATTGATCGTGAGTAGTGGAATTGACCATGTTTGAAAAATCCTAATCAATTAGTTGACTAAGCTACCAAAAGTCATGATCGATCAAAGGAGAATGATTGACCATAAAAGTTTGGATGTATTAGAAGAATCAGAAAGCTTGATTCTATTTAGAGAGAGTCTATAATAAAATAACTAATTAGAAGTCACAATGTTAGCTTAGGATTCAAATGGTATCAATAAAAAAGTATTTTAGTTTGTATTGAGATTTAATAAAGTCTCATTGTCCAATTCAAATACTTATGTAGGATTAGGGTAATATATTTAAATAAAATTCAAACTCTCTATTAACATATAAAGGTCCACATAACTACTTTGAAAGATAGTTAGCCCTACTTTGAAAGATAGTTAGCCTTATGCATGAGTTTCAATACCCTTATGCATGAGTTTTAATACAAATTTATCTTCCTTCTAGTTTTTATTACTTTTCTCTATAGCTTTATTTATTGTTTTCTTTAATTCTCGAACTTTATAATGTTGGAAATTTGTTTTAATTAACATGATTAAACAAATTATGAGTGAATGAGAAATTAATCTCAAAGAACCATTGATTTTTTCACTAAAAAAACCCTTTTTTTCTACATTTAATTCTTGATTTATGATGGATAATCAAAGGTTGATAATGGTAGAAATTAATTCTTATCAACTCTTCAACCTTTTAGCTTCTAAAATTCACTATATAAATAGGGGTAAAGGAATAGTTTTCACTTGAATTTTTCATATTTATACACACTCTTTCTCATCTTATTTTTAGTGTTGTTCTTCTCCTTTTAATGATTTGTTTTGCCTCTCAAATCTAGATCTTATATTCTTCTTGTTGAGAGATATTTGAGTCATATAATTTTTTGTTCAAAAACCTTGTTTAAAAGTGTATCTAAACTAAAGTGGTAGTGTTGGAATCTTAGAAGATATATTGTGAATATCCTAGTTGCATAAGTGAAGAGCAATAAAGCTTTAAGGATAAAGAATTTGTTCTTGACAACAACAAAAGATTCATTCTTTAAAGTGTTTCAACAAGCTAGTACCTTTCTTATTTTAATTTAAGCATAGTTAATTTTATTATTAATATGCATACTAGAAATTTGATTTTATATCAACTACAAGTTTGGATAAATGCTTAGTATACATACTAATATTCTATTATTAATTTTTGTGTTGAAAACATGTTTGCCATTAGTTATGCTTTTATATGCTTATAGTTTTAAACATGTATAAACTCTGAGTTTTTATTCGACATCTTTTGTTTAGCATGTCTTTATAGTGATAAACATGTATAGAAATTTATCCTATCAATCAACATTCTTAATTGAAAATTTTAATTTGGAGATTGATATGTTTAAGGTTATTATAATTTGCTTCATATTTGTATAAAATAGGCATGTCATTGTCCGGATCTAGAACATGACAACTATAGCAACAAGCACAACAACCAATAATTGATATTCTTTTGGTTTAACAATGCTTAGGAGTGGAATTGGATCACATTTAAAAAAAACTAAATTAATATTTTTTTAATATTTCTATTTTAATATATTTTCAAGCAAAATATACTTTTAAAAAAATCAATATCGTAATCTCAAGCATAATCTAACACTGTCTGCAACAACTCGTCTTTTAGTGTCTATAAAGCAAGTTTGTATATTGATCTCTATGGAAAGAAGTCAGAGAGCTTCCTCTCGATAATTTCATGCCAATCAGAATCAGTGTAGCCCATGATGTTAGTATGGCCATTGCGAGTCATAATAATTCCACGACCAATTATCCCTTTTAGATACCATAAGATATGATTTACCAAACCATGATGTTAAACAGTTAGAGGATGCATATATTGACTAAAGAGACTGACAACAAATGTAATATTCGATCAAGTGATTGTTAAGTAAATTAGCTTACAAACAATCTTCTAATAGTGATTGTAAGAAGCAAGAGGTTCATTTGAAGGATCTGGTGTTAATTTGTTGTCTAAAGGATATGCAACAGGCTTACTATACAACATATCGACATCCTTCAACAGATTAATAACATACTTACGTTGATTTAAAAAAATTCTTTTAGTAGAAGTTGTCATTTCAATGCCTAAAAAATACTTCAAGGAACCAAGATCTTTAATCAGGAATTATTGTTCAAGAGACTTCTTAAAATGAGTTATTGAATCACCATTACTCCCACTTATAATAAGATCAACCATATATATGAGCACAACTAGCTTATGAGTTAAACCAAATTGAATAAACAAGGAAAAATTCGTAAAGCTTCTTTTAAAACCAAGAACTTCAATAGCAACACTTAATTTTGCATGTCAAGCCCCAAGGACTTTGCTTCAAGCCAAAAATAGATTTACGAAGTTGGCAAACTAGTGTAGAATTGCCACTCTAAAGATGTATAAGAGGAAGTTTCATGAATACTTCTTCTTTAAGATCTTCATGTAAAAATGTATTTCTTACATCCATTTGATATAGAAACCATCTCTGGTTGATAGCAACGGATAAAAGGACTCTAACAGTAATCATCTTGGCCATAGGAGCAAATGTTTTCTTGTAGTCAACACCAAATTTTTGAGTGAAACCTTAAGCCACAAGATGAGTTTTATGTCAATCAATTGACCCATCTGACTTGAATTTTGTCTTAAATATCCAACGACAACCTATAGCTTGTTTTCCAGCAAGTAGTGGTACTATACTCCACGTGTGGTTTTCAGCATGAGCTGTCAGTTCTTCATTCATAGCATGCTGCCATACTTCCTGCAATTATACTTATTGGAAGGTCTTCGGTTCATAAACATCTGATATAGAAATAAGAAATGCATTATATGCTGGAGAGAGTCGATGATAAGACAAGAACTTGGAAATAGGATACTTCACAATGTAGGTGACATAATCTTGCATTCGAGATGGTGGTTGACGTGTTTGGAGTGAAATTCTTCTAATAGTTGGCAAAGCATCACGAGAGCAAGACAATTCATATATGCTAGTATTGTCAGGTTAGAGATTACTGGAATCAGAAACATAAACGACAACATCACTAGAATCATATGCAAGTTGAAGCTGAGGCTATCAGTTAGAGTTGCTAAAATCAAAACAAGGGATGACAGGTTGAAGCAGACTAGCATTACCAATACTAGGCAAAGGAAAAAATCTGATAAAGTCTCCCCCTGATTTGCTGCAGAAAAATACAGTGTATCTTCAATTAATCGAACATATCTGGAAACATAGAATTTCTTCAACAAAAGATCATAGCAATTGTATCCCTTTTAAGTTGTGAGTAACCTGGAAAATGCACTTGATGGCTCTAGAATCCAGCTTGTCACGATATTTAGTTGGTAAGTGTGTAAAACAAAAACTTTAAGATGAGAAATCTAGCACTCGGTTGGGTAAGCGATTTACAAGATAAATAGTTGTAAGAGCTCCATATGACCAGAAACATTTTAGAACATTCATTTGAAGCATAATGGCACGAGTTTTTTCAAACAGATCATAACTTTTACGTTCAGATATCATGTTTTGTTGAGGTGTGCCAACACGGCTAGTCTGATGAAAAATTCCATTAGAACATAAATATTTTATCATGTCTTTGAACATATATTTGGTGTCATTATCAGATCGAAGGATTTTAATGTGAGCCAAAAACTGATTAAAAGCTAACAAATGAAAGTTCTTAAAACAATCAAACATGTCACTCTTAGTTTTCAGCAGATACACCCAAGTAACCCTAGAGAAGTCATCGATAAAGGTAATAAAATATTTAAAACCATCAATATAAATATAGAAAAGTCCCTATACATCTAAGTGAACAAGTTCAAATGCATGAGTAGTTTCTAACTATAAAGAAGTAAATGAAAATCTTGTAGATTTGGAAAAGTGACAAATTTCATAATTGAGAGGTTCCTATATTTGAACTGAATTTATTTTACTAAGAACAAACTCTGAAGAGTGTGCTAGACAACGGTGCCATAAAAGGTGCTCATGTAATGGATTGGATGTTGCTTGAAGGCCTCTGGAGACTTAATACTTATGAGAGACATAATAAAGACCATGTAAGAAATATCCTTCACCAATCATCTTCTTGGTTACAAGGTCCTGAAACATAACCCTGGAAGAGATATAAATCACTTCACAGTTTAGAGTAAATGTAATCTTACTGACAGAGAACAAATAAAATGGAAATGATAGTACAAATAGAACATTAGACACTATCTTATCAGAAAGTGGATTTATCTTTCCCTTCCTCTTAACATGAGCATCCTTCCCATCAGCTACGGATACAAATGTGGGGTTGACGAGTGATTCAAAATCATGAATGTTATTTAATTTGTTTGACATGTGGTCGGTGGCACCATAATCAACTATCCAAAGATCATGTAAATTTACAAGTTCTAATGCAGTCATGAATGCAATTAGAGTAGCTTGGCTATTTTTCGAGTCTGCTTTTGCTAAAAAATCAGCAAGATTACTAAGAAGGGTAGTTGGTTGCTTTTGGTCTTGACTTGTAGTTTCACCATGTAATTTTCCTTGGTCATGCTTGTCTTGTAGATAGTTTGCAAAATCAGATATCAATGTTACAGGGTTGGTAAAGAAGCTCTCGATGGAATGATTAGCAAGGTATGACTTGTGATTATGTACACCACTTGGATGTCTTCTCTGATCCTTTGCAAATTTAGGTTTAATTTCAAGATGAAGAAGTTAGCAATGATCTGTATTATGACAAAGATTGTGGTAGTACTGGCACTTCAAATCAATCTGTTTCCCTTTATAGGATTTTGAATCAAAGAATGGTCTGAACTAACCACCGTAAGAAAGTCCAGGATTAATATCTTGTGACATCAATTTGGTTTGATAGGCACGAGCATCAGGAACTCCAAGATTAACATCACAAGTCATTACTTTCTTGCATATTTCTTCACGTTGAATTGAATGGTAGCGTAAACTTATTTCAAGGATGGCAGTTCTAGATTCATTAGAATGTGACTTTGCGGGTTTTCAAAATCTGGGCTGAGACCTACCAACAGCTGAAAAATTCTATCCTCGGTTCTTTTTTGTAATATAGCAGCAACTATAGTATAAAGGCAATACATCTCCAATTCATTCCACTAGATTTTTAGGCTTTCCATCTTGATGAAGATTGGCAATCTCGTGATGAATCTATAAAATCCTGATAGAATTATTTTGATTTCCATACACGTCATGAATGGCATCCCACAGGTCCAATAAAGATTCTGAAAAACTAAAAATTGCAGCAATGTTATGTACTTCCACTGAGTTAAGGATCCAAGACTCAACCGGTTGGTGTTTGGAAAGCCATGCTTCATATTCTACATCATTAACTTCTAGGGGAATGGTAGAACCATTTATAAAACTTAATGTAAATCTTCCACCAAGGATGATAGTGACAACTTTTAATCAAGGAAGATAATTGAATTCATTCAATAACACGGAGCTCAATCTTTAAGAGGGGTTGGTATCATAAGAACAATTCGTTAGTAACGATACCTTTAAGCCAACATCTAAGGCATACTTTAAGTGGTCTTTCATAACAACACAACAGACTCTCAGAAGCAGAGTCACATACTAAGAATTCAGAGTGCTCTCATACCATAAAGAATTTTAAGAGATAACAATGTATTCTTACACCCAAAACTTAGAAACTGTACACATATATATAGCAGAGAAATTATGCAGCAAGGAAAGTATAACTTGCCCATCATTCTTCCGTGATCGTTGCCATGACTATATACTAACAATAAAGACACAAACATATCCAAACTAGGGAACAAATAATTTATATTAGGCAACGACATAATGGTAGAAATCTTCAGAATATCTTCAATACCTTCAATAGACAGTATTAATGCGCTGTAGAAAGCATACAAAGCCGAGAGTTAAACCATTTGTCTTTGCTTTGGCAGGAGCTGCATGCAGCTACGTTATAGCCCAAATCTCCAACGGGAACCACCTCTCCAAGCTGACACTGTTCAATAAGATCCCTTTACAAGGAATTATGAGATATGGAGATCTGGAAAAAGTGACTGAAAAAGAGAGCAAGCGGAGTGATGCTAGCTATGTGGATGTCCTAGAATGAGAATGCGAGGTGTGGCAGTAGGCTAACTGATGTTATAATCCACCCAGAAAAACTCGGCGATTACAGAAGAGCTGTATGACTGATGAAAACATGGATAGCAGCAAGATCCTTCATAGAAGGAGATATGCATTTGGAGAAGTGATTAACAAAGAGATAACGCAAACAACATATTTTTGTGGTAGTGATAGCTGTGACTGATGATGGGGTTATCAGTCAGGATAAATATAGTAAGAGAAGGAGCTACAATCCCGGTGAGGATAACCTGGGAAGCAAGTTCATTAATTCTTCAAAGGAAAAGTTCTTATGGAGAAGCAATTACCAGGATATACCACACATGAACACGGTTCGGTGGTAAGTTTTGACTCCTCTATGTGTTGTTATCATCTGTCTTTACTGCTACTCAGCAAGTTTTCTTGTAAAAAAAAAACTAGAACATTTTGCAGTAAGTTAAGCAGTGCCTGTTTAAATTTTAAAAGGATCAGGAAGATGTACATCGTTACCCTTTCTCATGTTACCTGATACATAAAGTTATTTTCGTCTCTCATTTCTATTTTCCTGTGAGGTGCATGAAACAAGCAGTGAAAACCATTTAATAGACATATTCTAAGGATGATAACACGGCCAAACAAATTGCATCAACTGGGGACTCCCACCTGCATTCGAATGATTATCTACTATCTATTCTTTTTTATAAAGCTAAATGCCGTGGTGTTTTTATTTTCGTTAGACTACTGTTTATTACTTTATATTTTATTATGGATTATATGGATTATAATAGTAATTTTTATATATATAATTAGAGACAAGTTGCATGTTTTTTGTTTTGGAGGTGAGGATTGAATTGCAAGACAAATGATTGAAGTGCAATACACGAGAAATATAAGGGGCGCATTCGAATTTATTGTTGAAGTACATTTTTATCCCTCATATTTTTTTGCTATAAGGTGATCGATCCTTTGTGTTTTTCAAATATTTATTTTGGTACTAAACTTCAAATTCATCATTTTTTAGTTCTTATTGTGTGAGAGGAGAGAGAATGAATTGCTGAAATTTAGCCTAGAGAGAGAAGGGCATCATTTCAACGATTCTGACTACCAAAACATTGGATTTTTATTTCAAATGGTTACATATGATAAGGAGAGTTTAAATTAGGTGTTTTGATACATTGAAAAATACCTAGAAAAATATATCTGAGTTAGAAAAGAAATTGAGTTCATGGTTGATTCATGGTTTTTGACCGGATTTTTACGCATTTAGAGGTTAAGGATGGGTTGAACAAGGTTAAGGGTATTTTCTAGGTGTTTGGGGTTGAAAAAGGTTAAGAGTATTTTCTAGGTGTTTAGGGTTGAAAATTGCTTGAAAATTGGTTTTTAGATGATAAAAATCAGACACCCTGATTTTTCAGCCATCATAATAATCTGAATTTTTTTATAAAAGAAAAATTGAATTGAGGCGAACGACATAGCATCCGCCCCATTATCTTAAAAAAAAAGAGGTCGTGCGACTTGGCCCACGCGCAGGCCTTTTATTCATGGCTCGGGTGCTAGGCCTAGCTTGATTCTTTGCTTTTTTTTCTCTTTTTTTTATATGTTTTGTAAATTAATTTTAAAATTTGTATTTTATTTATTTATGATTTTTTTTATTTGCTTATTTATCCTGATTAGTTCTTAATTATATTGGATTTATTTAATTTTTTAAGACATTCACATTATTCATTTGTAGTTTTTTTAAAATAGTTATATATATTAAATTTATTTTTATGAATGAAAAATATTTATTTACTATAATATTTTTAATATGTGTAGCCTTGCATAGTATATTTTTCTTTTTATTTTATTTAATAAATCTTATGTGTTTGTCGATCTCTATTTCAATTTGATTTTAATAAATAAATTTATTAAACACAATCAGGTAAATTACTCGTATTACAATATTAAATATCTTAATATATATTTGTCTCTCAATTTTTCTAATGTTTTTTCTTTAAGAAAAAAATTACGAACCCAAAATGGGTTTGTCGGAGTGTCTTTTCTCTTCTTTTTTTTTCTACTAAACTAACTTTTCTTTCATATATTTTTTTCTCATATTCTAGAAAAAAAAAAGTTTCATAGAAAAGGACTGACAATTTAACTTTTTTTTTTTTCATTACTTTTTTTAGCATCTCAATATTAGATTGGCATTTGATTTTATGATAATTTATTTTTGTTATCATGTAGTTAAATAAAAAAATAATTTTTCAAAAAACAAATTATAATCCTACTAAAGTCAATAAATTATTCACAAGTTTGATGTGTTAGCCCGGTTTATCCGATTTATAGATTTGACGAATTCACTCATTAAGCAAATATGCTTTTTTTTTGTTGGTTCTTTAATTTTTTTAATAGTTTTTTTTCAATTGTACCATTTAATATTATATTAGTTGAGAAATAAATTATGAATATAATTAAAAAAATATTATTAAACACAATGAAATTCATGACATAAGTCGCTTAAAAACTAAGATCGAACCAATTTTTCATTATTTCAATAATTTTTCTGAAAAAGTATATTATCTTAAAAAATTTTAAATTTTAAATTATATTTTTATTATTTATTAAAATTAAATTTAAACCCATAAAATCAATCAAGTTAACTGGAAACTGGCGTAAAAGAATTTTGATTGCAAGGTCACCGAAAAATTAGAGAGACGTGCAGCGAAACACGTGCCAAATGATGACTGGTTAGTTATTAATTTAGGACAACGAGATGTTAGAGAGAAGTATATCGAGAAGATAAAAAGAGTCATAATGAGGGTGACTGGTACCAACTTCCAAGCATGGGAATTAGGAAGATACTAGTACACCCGCAAAGGATGGATTTTTTTTTTATTTATTTAGCAAGAAAAAAAAGTGTAGCCATTAATAACAAATTTCTTGCAGCAGAATGATTTTTTATTGTGAGTCAAATTTATTTTCATCGTAAGTTAAAACCATTGCGGAGAGCAGGAAGGAAAAACAAAAAGAAAAACTAATGTTATAATAAAATACGTAATAATATTTCACAAAAAAAATCAAATAATATTTAATTAAATAGCAAAAAAATACACAATCAACAATCATCGAGCGAGATCAAACAAGATATAATAATAATATAAAGAGCTATATAAAAAGATATAAAAGTTATTTTTTATCAATTTATTTGAATGGATCAAAATGTAAGATATAAGAAAAAATAGAAAAAAAATTAAAAATAAAACAAAAGTGGCTAAGCA
>Ga0325410_1004146_pt1 | contig 16256 bp, 5 predicted proteins | sample PopdelMetagenome_16_FD_206182 | JGI IMG/M metagenome (GOLD analysis project Ga0325410, IMG submission 206182) | Populus deltoides microbial communities from Bellville, Georgia, United States - Xylem-PdIQD-R3 | ecosystem: Host-associated > Plants > Phyllosphere > Stem > Wood/Secondary xylem...
AGAGGGACACCTTACACCCAGGCTGGGTGGTTTAAGCCGTTGTTTTTTTATTTTTAATTTTTAATTATTATGTTTTGATATTTTTAAATAATTTTGATATAATTAAAAAAATATTATTTTTATATATTTTGAAATAAAAAACACTATAAAATACGTCTTTTCATGCATTCGTAACACGCAGTGCGATAATTAGAAGCTGAGTCGTGTTGGACGGTGCAAGGCGACACCGTTTCCACCTGCCGAAGGGATTTTTTTTGGTCAACGAGGGTCGCGTGGCGTGTAGATTCCTGCTTTCATGTGGGCCCAGCTAGCGAGACGTGTATTCTACATTATTAATTAAGGTCCAAATTATAATTCAGTCCTTATATTATTGTACAATTATTAAATCAGTCTTCAAACTCGTTGATTTTATAACTTTACCACTTCTATATTTTATAAAAAATCAGAGTCCATGGAGCCACCATTTTCATTGAAAATACTAAAAAATTACAACCCAAGCCTCCATCTCTCTTTGCCGACCAAACCTCTCAACGTTTCTACTCTCAATAATCTTTGATTATTTAATTAGTCTCTCCTTGCTTTTAAAATCAAAATTAAGAACATCCTCTTCTCTATATCGTTGCTTTTTTATGTCTTTTTTTTTCTCTTTGTCATATTTATCTAATAGTGTGCTCGATTTGATTGTTGGGAAAAGCCAACAATTTTTTTTTAATCTTGCAAAATCCAGTTGAATTTGAAATTGATTTGGCAGGGTTAATGTTTTTTTATGTGGCAATTTTCTATTTTTCCAGGACTATGTCGCAGGGTGAATTTGGTGTAGCAATGATAATAATAAAATATTTAATTAATTTAAATAAACATAATTAACCAACAATATAATTAAATTGCGTAAAGTAAAGAGTTATGGGATAAAAATTTCAAACTCATTTTTATGTAGTTTGATAAGTTTACATCCACACCTCAAGTATTAAAATGTACTTGAGTATTATATTCTTTCACCGGTCCAAACTTAAAGAGTATAATAGTTACTTGATGAATCGACACCAATATTTTTACACCACTTGAAGATATTCCCTCTCCAAGATTTTTTTTTCTTGGTGAAATTCCTTTACCAATACTAAGAGTTTTATTCCAACTCTCAAAGAATTACGAGGATGATTTTGCTCACAACAAAACTCTCTCAAAATAGTAGATGATACAATTTAAACTCCAGTATTTTTATAACTCACTTAATAACACCTAGGATATTTGAAGGTTTTAAGTATAGTGAATATGATAACAAACACTTTAGTGCTAGAATATAAAAATTTAATTTAGCACAACTTTAGATTATGATAGAATTGATAATCTCTTGCTGGTATTGTTTTCTAAAATTAACTAAAAACTAAAATGCGTGTGGGATTTATAATGCAAAATGCATTGGCGCTGGAAATGGACTGCCTTTTCTTGTTTTTTTTATTTAGCTCTTATTGGATCAAATTATAAGCCAATTTATTGAGGGAGGGTGAGATTGAAAGATGGGGGACCAAAGTAAAAAACACGTAGGGAATGTGTGGCTTTAAAAAGTTTAGGCAAAATATTTATTGTAGTTCTTATACTTTATAAATTATACATATTAGGTCCCTTCAATTTCTGAAATTAAAGAAAAAATATCAATTTTGGTCCCAAACTTCATTTCCTTTATTTTTTGGCCCTTAATATGAGAGAGGTGAGAAAAAGTCACCGAAACCCGATGGTAAATAGAGAAAATTTTTGTTGGCACCAATTCCGGCCACCAAAATAATTGAAATTGGTGTCAAATTATTTGTTTTTTACGAGGGAAGCTCATATTAAGGTTTTTTATACCTTGAGATTGCCAAGAAAATGAAATATGATCTTGGTAAGATTTGTGGTTTTGGGTTTTAGGATGATTGTTTTTTTTGTTCTTTTAGGTCATGAATGAGTTTATAAAGTTGTCTATAATGTTTTTTAGGTATTTTTTGTAAAACAAAAATAGGTTGAAAATTAAGTTTTTAGATTGTAAAAACCACCAGCTCTGTTTTTCCTGCCACTAAAATGGCTGGAAACTAAGCAATACAGATGACGTGTTGTCTAACATTTTTTGAAAAATAAATTAAGGTAGACAACCCAGATGCATTGAAAAGAGTTTAATCCGTGGATTACAACAAAATAGGTTAGGCGAGCTGACCTAGCTTGCTAGGTCTAAGACCGCTTGACCTTTTCTTTTCTTTTCTTTTCTTTCTAAATTATTTTTTTCTATTTTTTTAATTAATGCTTTTTTTATATATTTTTTAAATTATATTTAGATTAATACTTCTTTTTTCTTTTATTTTGTTTAAAGAGCCTATTTTAAATAACGATTATTTTTTGTTATGCATTTAATTTTTGAAGAGGTTTTTCTTGTTCATCTATAGTTTTTTTTATTATCTTTTGTATAGATGAATTTTATTTTTGAAAATAAAAAAAATATTTATTTTCCGATAATATTTATAATATGTGCAACCTTGCATAATATTGTTTTTCCTTTTATTTTATTCAATTAATTTAATGTGTGTTTCTCTTTCTATTATCATTTGATTTATAAAAAAAAATATTATTTTAATAAAAAAAATTAGAAAACACAACCGGGTAAATGTCTGGTCTTGCGATGTTAAATATCTTGATCTGCACCTGTCTCTCGATTTTTTTAGTTATTGTTTATGGATTTTTTAATTTATTTATCAACACACATAATTTTTTATTTATTTGATTATATGTATATATAAACTTTTTGATTTTCACTTGGAATTTTTTTAACTATAAAAACTTGTCGAAAAAGCTAGTATATAAAAATTTTTTGTTGGAAAAAAATATTCGGCTTGCACTTTGTAGCAGGTCAAGTATCTAGCTAGTAGCTTCTATAATATATATATGTTCAGAAAAGAATAAGAGCTGTTTAGAAGTTTCCAAAAGAAACTAGTTATTTCTAGCGTTAGAATCCCACTGACAACTAAAACGGTTAACCGGTTCAGATTGGTCAAGCCAATTAGTCGATTGGTTCTTACTGAATTCCCAAGTGTTCATTCTTGATGAACAAGTGGTCAATCAGTTCATGCAAATTTCTAGATTTGACATATTTTCACTTGGAAAATTCTTGAACCGATATCAATCCTATGAATGCATGCACAATGAAGTGTGTGAGTTCATTTTAATTGTTCTATCAAGATAAGATATAAAGATTTACATAAGAACTAAAAAGAACACTTAATTCTAAGTCTTCACTTGCTTTGCATCTTGGATATTTTCATTGATTTCTTCAAGAAATCCTTCATGGTTATTTATATAATCTTCATATAAATTTGTGTAAGACTTATTTTTAACCAAACATATTATTAATTTGATTTTAAAGTACAAAATTCAACACATTAAAAAGAAATCAAAATGATGATGATATGAAGGTGATATTAGTGATGAGATGGTGATGTAGTGATGATAATATTAGCAATATAACATTGTGTATATAAAAATCAATAACATAAAATAAAAAATCACTTTTAATTATCTTATAAAAAATAAGTTTTTTCTTTTTTTAAGAAAAAGACAAAACATAAAACCATACCAATACCAAATATATATGTATCTCAAAATTGTAAAAAGAAAAAAAAAGAAATTAATTGGTAAATAAATGTGTTTTATGTATGATTTTTTATTTTTCAGAAACAAGGGAGATTGTAATTGAAATGCTGGAAGGAGACAAATCCTTCTAATTTCTCTATGTCTATCCCTTTTCCCTTCAATTTTTGCTCCCCACCACATATTCCCTTAAATTGTTAGCTCATTTAATAATTGAATTTGTTGAATCTTCACCATACTAAATAAATAAATAAATAAATTTACTTAACCAAAAGGATACCTTAAGTGAAAGGAAAGAGTCTTTAATTTTATGGGAAAAGAATCAAGGTTTTTGGTGGCTACCAACCGAAGTAAAATAAAATTAAATTAAAAAGAAAACAAAAAGGAAAAAAAAAAAGGCAAGTCAATATGCTTCCTCCTATAAGATTCCTCCTGTAGATGAGATATGGTTGTGGTGTTGATGATCGAAGTGTATTATATATTATGAATGTATTATATACTATAGAGGTTATTATATCAATAATTGCTATGAAATAAATGTTTTATATTTGATTATTCTATTAAAAAAATGGTTCATATTATGGTTGACATGCTAAAAGATGAAGATAAACCCATGCTAGGTTATAAAGCATGGTTGGCCCTTGGTATGTCTACTGTGTTATGTTGTATTGTGATGTGCTATGACATTAAATACATTAAACGAGATGACATGCCTACGCGCTGCCGCAGGCTTATAAAACAAATGCACTTGATAGTGTTATAATTGTGAACCATCGCTAGATAAGTAATAGAAATTAAAGGTATGATGGAGCAAATATTTCATGATGAGAAAAAAAAGTTGTGTTGATGATCAAAAACTTAGAGACTGAACAAAATAATTTGTAGCAATCTACAGTATTTTGTGAGAAAAGATACAGTACTTTCACCACATGATTTAGCTTTTTCAGTTAATAAAAAGCAAAAAAAATTACAAAGTTAAATTCTCTACCAACTTAATATTAAAAAAACCAACAAAGATAATTTTGGAAGGAAAAAAACCCATGAGGAAAAACGTTGTAGCAATTGATAATATTTTGTGAGGAAAACTATAGCGTTTTTCCTAATAAAATAAAATAAAAAAACCATTTAGAGAAATATTGTAGCAATCCACAGTATTTTGTGAGAAAAACTACAATGTTTTCCTCATATGATTTAACTTTATTGTAATTATAATTCTTAACCAACTCAATATTTAAAAAAAAATCGACAAAGGTAATTTTGGAAAAAATCATAAAAAAATCATATGGGAAAACATTGCAACAATTCACAATGTTTTTTTAAAAAAATTACAAAGCTAAATTCTTAAGCAGCTCAATATTAAAAAAAAAATCGACAGAGATAATTTTAGAAAAAAAATAACAAAACAAACACCAAAAAAAGGAAAAAAATCATGTTGGAAACACTGTAGCAATTCACAGTGTTTTGTGATGAAAGCTACAGTGCTTCCCCACATGATTTAGCCTTATTTGTAATGACTTGTAATTGTAATTAACAAACAACTCAATATTAAAAAAATAAAATTGAAAAAGATAATTTGAAAAAAATTATAACAAAAAAAACCATACGGAGAGACACTGTAGCAATCCACAATGTTTTATGAGGAAAGTTACAATGCTTTCCCCACATAATTAAGCTTTATTACAAAGTTAAATTCTAACCAACTCAATATAAAAAAAAATCGACGAAGATAATTTTGAAAAAAAATATTATAAAAAAAACATAAAAGAAACTGGAAAAAAACTATGTGAGGAAAAACTGTATCAATCCATAGTGTTTTGTAAGGAAAAACTTGTATTTACTTGTAATTGCAATTCTTAATCAACTTAATATTTAAAAAAATAAAATTGACAAAGATAATTTTAAGGAAAAATATAACAAAAACAGAAAAAACCATGTGGAAAAAAACACTGTAGCAATCAACAGTAATTTTCAAAGAAAGTTACAATGATTTACTCACATATTGTAACTGTAATTTTTAACCAGCTCAATATTAAAAAAATAAAATAAAAAAAGATAATTTTGGAGAAAATCATAAAAAACCATGCGGAGAAACACTGTAACAATCAACAATGTTTTAAAGAAAAACAATTACAAAACTAAATTCTCAATCAGCTCAATATTAAAAAAAATAGACAAATATAATTTTAAAAAATAAAGAAATAAAATAGAAAAACTATGTGGAAAAACATCGCTGCAATCCATAGTATTTTAAAGAAAAAAATTACAAAGCAAAAATTTTAATCAGGTCAATATTTAAAAAGTAAAATCAACAAAAATAATTTTAAAAAAAATAAATACAAAAAAAAAAGTTAGCAAAAAAAAAAAGAAATGCACTATGGATTACTGTTGTAATCCACAATGCTTTTTGTGTGGGGGGAATAGTGATTTCCCAGACCATTTAGATATTGTTAATTGTTTGGTAATGAAGTGATGTGTTGTAATATTAATAAAATCATTTAAATTATAATTACCATTAAGTACATTATTTAAATTAAATTATTTTTCAATAAATTAAATATTTTTTAAGAAACCAAATGAATTGCTTAAGAAGTGAATTTATTGCTTAAAAAACGCATAAATATCATAAATAAATAAGAAACAATAATAAAAAATCATGTATCTTTTTTTAGTAAATAGAACTATTAAATGATATAATAGTTAATTTTATATAATAAGGATCCATACAAGTTAAGATCTAATATACTTAAAATAAAATTGTTAAGGTTAGTTAATTTTAAATTATAAAAAATTATTAACTATATAATTAAATACCAGTTAATTAATATGTTTAAAACAAAAATGATTAAATTTAGTTAATTATAAAATATTGATTTTTTTATATTTTAAATAAAATAAACATCACTTCATCTAAAAAAAATATTACTTTTCATACTTAATATAATTTTAAACTATGTTTTATAAAAATATATTAATTTTTAAATATTTAACCAAATATTTGTTTTATATACTTTTGTTTTGAAACGAAACAATAGAATCTAAAAAAAGACTCTGAAAAACACTCTCGAGTTTAAAACTTAAAAAGAGATAATAAAATAGATAAAATCAGAACAAAGAAATAGCTACAACCTTTTCATTTTCCTTCCTAAAATCAACGTGGTGTACAATTATTGGGCAGAACTTAAGTTCTTAAAAATCCAAAAAAGAATGGACCAATCTATTTTTTTTTAATAAATGAATTCAATTTTTTTAAAAAAATAAAAAAATCAAAAGAGGTGGATGAATCTTTATGCATTTAGACTCAGTACATGTGGATGAGAATAGGTTGGTTACTATTTTGCCTTTTAATAAAACACGTTTACATAGCTTATAAAGGTACAATTATAAATTTTACAGGACCAATCTATTTTTTTTAATTAATATTGGTGTTTGGGTCAGTTTGTATACATCTCGACTAAATTCATGAGCTCTAAAGTTAACGACCATGTAAACCTCCAGTGACCCTGAGATTTGTGGGACTCGAACTGGTGATCTCTAAGAAGCAAACCTAAGGCCTGATCAGTTGAGCTACACCCTGAAGATTCGATTATTATTATTATTATTATTATTATTATTATTATTTTGATTAAGGTTTAGGATGTTTTTCTATTTTTTTAATTGTATAAAGTAATGACTAGAATGCTCTTGAAATAAAAAAAAATGCTTTGGCAAATTGGTTTTTTTATTTTTACAAAACACATTAAATTTACTTTGTTGCCTGTTGAAACAAATAAATCTTAACTAGAGTTTAAGGGCTTATTTGTATTTTTCTTTTGGTTTTTTATGATTATTGACAAGGGCAAGTTTGTCTTTTGTTTTGAAAATGAACAGTAAATTTACTTGGTTATCCTTTTAGTCAAAAAAAAATTTAAACTATAATTACCATTAAGTAAATTATTTAAATTAAACAATTTTCAATAAATTATTTTTTAAATATATTTGGTTGCCTCTACAATTAAAAATTTTAAACTATGATCTAATAGCTTATTTGTCATTTCATTTTGGTATTTTTGTAGTTATGGGTTCAAGATAAGGGTGGTTTTGTATTAAAAAAATATTTTAAAAAGAAAGTTTGCTAGCTCGTTATTTTCTCTTCACGCTTTAAGTATTGCATGTGGAGGATCTGGTGGTGGGAATTGCCCTCTCACAGTGGCGTTAGAAAGATCATAACGTCCTCTTCCAAATGAGATGACATGTGTGGTGGTTCGGTAGGTGGTTTTGTCTCTGATGATGTTTTTTTTTATCTCTCTATTTTCCTTGGAAAACGAGCTATCCAATCAAAAAATCCATGTTTTCTTCTTATTTTCTCTTGATATTTGATTCAGTCATTTTGCTTTTGATTGAATGATTTTTGTCTTAATTTCTTTTTAAAACTTTAATTTTCTTTTCAACTTCACTCTTGATTGAAATGTTATTTTTTTATCCTCTTTCTTTTGATTTTGAGTTTTTATATATATATATGTGTGTGTGTGTGTGTGTGTGTGTGTTTCTTTTGTCAAATGTTTGATTTTTTTTCAATTTTACCCTTGAATCAATTAATGTTATTCCCCCCCTTATTTTTTTGTTTAGCATTTGGTTCTCATTCTTTTATATTACTATTTTTGTGGGGCCTTTTATAAAATTCAATTTCTTCTTGATTTCATCATCTAACATTAAAATGTTATTTTCCCTCTTATTTTGTTTTGATTTTAGATTTGATCTTTTTTTGGGGGGTTTTAGTTTTGAGTTCTTTTGTGAAATGTTTGATTTTTTTTTTTAATTTCACCCTTGAATCAATGAATTTATTTACCCTCTTAATTTTTTGTTTAGCATTTAGTCATCATTCTTTTACATTACTAATGTTTTTAAGGGGCTTTTTTCAAATTAATTTTTATTTCATTTTCATCATCTAACATTGAAATGTTATTTTTCCTCTTATTTTGTTTTGGTTTTAGATTTGATTATTTTTCTTTTAATTTTAGATTTTAACTTGATTTCTTTTGTAAAATGTTTGCTCTCTTTTTTTTTCATCCTGATTTTTTTAGCATTTGATCCTCATTCTTTTATATTACTAATATTTTTTGGGGTTTTTTTAATTTTTTTTAATTTTATCTTTTGATATCGGGTTGGTTGCGAATTGAGAGTTATGGTTATCGTTAGTAGGGTTGCACTAGGCTTATAATCGAGGTGATGAGTTTGAAATGTTGCCTCAGGTGATATTAGTCTTTTTTATCCTTCGACGCTTTGTATTCTATCCTTTTTTCATATTTCTATAAAAATTATCATGGCCTTATACATGGGTTGCATGCTGACAAGCGCACTCAGATTTGCTTGGGTCATTTCTTCACTTTTGATTTTTTATTTTCTTTGTGACACCTTTGGCTAGATTGAAATGTATTTTTGTTATTTTTTTTCTTTTTCATTAATTTTTTTTACCATGATTACTTTTTTTTATTTCTTTATTCAATGCATCTGATGTCGTGGGATAAGACAAATTTATTTAACTCAGCTAGATTAATGACCTAAATCTTAATTTTTTTTCTATTTTAAAACACGTTTGCAATCTCCTGATATTTTTTTAAATACCAAAAGTAATAGTCCTAGACTAGATCCAATAAGACCTAATATTCAACGGGTAAGATCAAATTTTTATTGAACGTAAAAAATATATTCAGATATTGTTAACATGTTTTCTAGCAAAGAAAAAATATTATAAAAACAAGAAAAACTTGATATTGGAGTCATTAAGTCAACTGGATCCAATAAAACATGGTAATCTAATAATTTGATTTAAATTATATGCAACAACAGCATACAAACCATAAAAAACATATGGCATCAACAAGTCAAAACAAATAAGTCATTGATATTACACCTATAAGCATAAGAAAAAAAAATCGGTGGAAAATCACCGCCACTCTATTGTGGACATTACTCACCACAAAAAAAAAAAAAAAAGAATTGAGTGTTTGTCTATATTAAATAAATTAATTTTATTTAATTAAAGAATAATTTTATTTAGAAAAAATATAACAAAGAATAACAAATAAGAATATCTTAGGTAACCTAATTAAATAAATAATAATAATAAAATCGAGGCTAGATAAAGCATGCAAAAAAAAAAAAAAAAGCTCAATCTTTAATTAAATAAATATTGAAGGATGAAATCAAAAAAATATTAGCTTTTAAAAATGATAAAAAAAACCCAAACAATCCTAGGAAAATCTCATGAAGCCAGGTTAATTTTCAAAGTCCGCACTCTGTGAAATCTTAGACATGGGCATAACGAAGGTCAAATCCAAACCAATTAAATGTTGAAGAATTAAATCGGGTAAGAAAATTCTAATTTTAAAAATTTTGCGAAGCAAAGAAAACAACAATAGAAAGAATGAGGATTAAAACTATTAGGAAAAAAAAAATTAAGGAGTGTGGAATCTAAAAAAAAATGCAATTCTAAACATTATCTCAGCCTAGAAAAAATAACAATTAAAAGATCAAAAACTAAATTTGACAAAACAAAAAACTAATTCGATGATTTTTTTTAAATAGAACCAAAAACAAAGGGACTAAATAAAAAAAATAGAAATTTAGGGTCTGGCTTGGAAAATCGGGTGGGAGGGCACAAAATCCGAGAAAGAGAGATGAAAGAAAGAAGAAAAAAATAATTGGCCGCCAGTGACAAACCGAAGATCTGTCGGTGCACGCGTCAAATATCTAGGGAAGGGACACCGAGGCGATGCTGATGATGTCCTGGAACAACCTTTTTTCCATTCTAATCAGCAATACACGTTGAAAAGTCACAGCACGAGCCAAATTTTTCCTTTTTAAAAAAATACTTAAATAACCCCACCCCTACCATTGATTACAAAAAAAAAAAAAAAACCCATGAACATAATGACTAAAACCACCCTTTAATTCTAGAGTTAAATCATTTTGCATCAAGGGTGCAAAAGTTGTTTTAATGTGCAACATAATTGGATATTACGAAATGACCCTCCATCTATTTTTTTTCCTTCCAAGGGCAAGTAAATATATTTTTTTTGTTGTGCACCAAGTATGTAAAATGCAAAACTAACCCTAATGATAAGAGAAAAAAAACAAAATTTAGATTACCAAAATTATCATGTGCAAAAATAATTATACCATTAAAACTTAGGCAAGGTTTTTGTACAAAAGACCAGGGTTGAAAAAACATCATTGCTTTCCTCAGTGACTTGTGTATACACGTGCAATGTTTTTTCAACCTCTTTTAGTTTTTTTACTAGTTACATGACTCGCGTGATGCCGTAAATTAATTTTTTTTGCATAAAAAATATAAAAAAATTAAGATTTAAAAGTATTAGGTCTTTTGCAAAGCTATACCTAAGAATCTTGGGTGTGGCTGTAACGTCTGACCTAAGAGTAATATTTATAATATTAATAATAACATTAAACTTGCATGACCCAAGTTTAAGTGGGTTTGACTACATTACCAGACCCAATAGCATTGGATGCAGGTCTAGCTGCAAGGTCGTGTCATAAAAGTGTGATAATTAAATAGATTAATTAAAAAGAAAAAACAAAGAAAAAAAACCAACATAAAGAACAAAAAACTAATGAGAAAAAAGAAAAAAAATCTGAATCAATTGGGTTAACTCGCCAAATCAGGTTAACCCGTTAAACCTAGGATTCGTGTCATAAAAGTGTGATAACTAAATAGAAAAAGATTAATATTAATGAACTAAATTTTAAAGAAAAGATTAATTAAAAAAGAAAAAGCAAAGAAAAAAATACCTACAGGAAGGAAAAAACTAATGAAGAAAAAAAAATCTGAATCAACTAGGTTAAACCATCAAACCTAGGATCCGTGTCATGAAAGCGTGATAATTAAACAGAAAAAATTTAATATTAAGAAACTATAGATAAAAAAATTAAACTAAAGACATAAGTTTTTTCACTGTGGATTGCACCGTGTTATTCAAAGTAAAAGTCTTAAAAAGGAAAAAAAAAAAACAAAGGCACACGCCACGGGTTAATTTTTTTTTCTTGCATAAAAATATCAAAAAATGCTAAGATCTAAGAGTGTTAGGTATTTCTGCAAAGATATATCCAAAAACCTTGGGTCTTGCTGCAACACTTGACTAAAGAGTACTATTTATAATATTAATAATAACATTAAACTTATATGACTTAAGTTTAAGTGAGCCTGGCTGCAACACCGGACCCTAGAGCATTAGATGCGAGTCTGGCTATAAGGTCGTGTCATAAAAGTATGATAATTAAATAGATTAATTAAAAAGAAAAAACAAAGAAAAAAACCAATAGAAAGAAAAAAACTAATAAAGAAAAAGAAAAAAAATCTGAATTAACTAGGTTAACCCTTCAAACCAGGTTAATCCGTCAAGTCTGGGATTTACGTCATCAAAGTTTGATAATTAAATAGAAAAAAACAATTGATGGGTTTACCCAAAATTAACTAGGTTACCCGTCAAACCAAGTTAACCCGTAAAGTCCGGGATACGTGTCATGAAAGTCTGATAATTAAATATAAAGAAATTTAACATTAACAAACTAAACTAAATGAAAAAATTTAATTAAAAAGAAAAAAATCCGGGTTAACTCGTCAAATCAAACAAACCCATCAAACCCGGGATCAATCAAAAAAATTCATTGAAAAAAACAAAAAAATTAAAAAAATAATAATTTAGCGTTTTATTTAATTTTTAGTATATATTATAATATAATATAATAATTATAATAATATAATATATTAAAAATGGAAAAGTGAAAGGCGTGGAAAGCTATAGTAATTTTTCCACGCCTTTTAGAATTTTATTTAATTTTTAATTTTTAATTTGTAGATACGAATTCTCGAACCGTATGTAGACTTCGGCAGGAACCCAAAAAATGACATCAGCCACGCCATCCATGACACCGACCCCATCGGACCCACACACCTTTCGGCCCCCACAAGCCCCCCTTTCTCTCTCCGTCTCTCTCCACTTTTCCTCTCCCACTTCTACTCCTGCGCCACTCCTCTCCGCCACATCAGTCCCCACTAATCCCTGCTCTCCCTTTTTACTATATATATATATATATATTTTTTTTTTTTCCTTTGTACTGAAAAAATCTATAAATACACATATAAAATCTTGTATCAACCAGCTCTACGCATTATTAATTCTCCATCAATTGAAAAAAATCGGATGGACCCCGCCTCCCGATACCGTTTCCTCGGCATCCCCTCCTCCACTTCCTCCTCCTCCTCCTTGGCCGACGGAAACGGTGACAGTAACGGTAACGGAGATGAGCTCAACGAGGATGATATTCTCTGGACCAACGATTACACCGATCAAAGCCTAAGCAATTCCTCCTTCTCCTCTCCAACAACCACCTCCGCCAACAACCTCCAAAGTAAATCTAACCACCTCACAGCTTTCCCTAAGAACTCGGGCATTCTCGCGGCGTTACCAGAAACCAACCACAACACGGTTCTCTACCGCAAGCCTTCACTTCAATCATCATCATCATCATCTTCTTCGTCGTCGGCTAGAGCAATCCCATTAATTCCAAGATCGCCTCACGTGGCGGAATACGCGTCGCAGTCGGTACCGATAAGGAAATTGAACCAGTCGGCCCCGATGAATGTGCCGGTGTTGTCGATTGCAATGGCGAAGCAGAGGAATAGCAGGTTTAAGGAGGATGATGATGGTGAGTTTGATGGAGACGAAGAGATGTTGCCGCCTCATGAGATTGTGGCACGAGGGTCGAGGCGGTCGCCGAAGACAACATTTTCGGTTCTCGAAGGGGTTGGGAGGACGTTGAAAGGAAGGGATCTGAGACAGGTTAGGAATGCTGTTTGGCGTCAAACTGGGTTTCTTGATTGATTTTGATTATTCATTCTACTGCTATTGTTATTGGTGATGTAGTTTTGATTTATTTTGGTGGGAATTGCAGTTGTTACAATTTGTGGTAAAAGATTTTGGAAGATGGTAATTAGAATTGAATGAAGTTTTCCCCCCAAGCATTAGCCTATCCTTATTGTGTCATCTTCATTTTAGTTATCTTTATTTATGCTTTGCCATGCTTGTTGCAAAACTGGGATTTTATTTGTTTTGTGCAAAGCAGCTTCTTGTTGAATCTATGGGCTCTTCTTTAAGCTAGGATGATTAATTTTCCTTTGTTTCCACCATGGAAATTGATCTTGTTTAACTTATGAATGTTTTTTTTTTCAAAATAAGTTTGCCTTTTGACTATAAATTGATGAGATGAGATGAGAGTGACTGGTAGGACTTTCTTATACTAGCTTGGTTTCTCATCGCTCCCCCATTCCTGTTTTCTTGTATATTCCTGTTGTCAAAATGGTACTGGTAGGATTTTCCTTGTTTTTCTTTAATGTTCTTACTGCAATGCGAGGGAACATTCTTTCTCGGTCAGACTGATGAAAACATTTCTTCTTCCATGACGTTTTTTTTTTTTCTAGATTGGTATGTTGTGGAATGTAGGGTCTGAGCATGGCTTCGGAGATTAGAACAAACATGCTGAAATTTGTAATTTTTAATTTAGGAAATGCAAATAGGTGAAATCAACTCAAATAAACTGTGTTGGTCTATAGCTCGTCGTGAGAAATGATTTGAAATGCATATGAGTTGACCATTGCTGCTAGCTGTTGAAACACTTACGTCCCAGCAGGAATTATCATTTATCACACACTGCAACACAGTTTTGAGGATGAAGCAATTGCTTTGCAATGGTTAAGCATAGGAATAGTAACTTTTGAGGGCGGTGATGATTTTGAATTTGATGGACATGAAGAGATGTCGCTGCCTAGAGAAATTGAAGCTGTTGTCTTCTGGTGCTTGAAGGGGTAGAGAGGGCTTAAGGAATAATTTACATTTTCCTATTCAGTTTATTAGGCTTTTGAGTTTTTCTATTTTGTATTATTAAAGTTTTCTAGTTTTACAACAGTGGATACCACAGTAATAGCTTTTTGACAAATGAGACTTGAATAATAAAAATGAAGTATTTTATGAGTTTTTCTATTATTATAGTATTCTTGGTCTTTGAGAGTTTTGACTTGTAATAAATTCTAATATCATTTGCTTTCATCCCTTGTTGTTTTGACTAGTAACAAGTTTCATCATCCTTTGCTTTCATCGGCTTTAGTTGGTATCATTGTCCAATGATTCCCAGGTTTTGTTTTTTTGCTATGTGCTGCTGAATCACCATGTTTTGAGTTCATAGAAAATGACATGTTCATGGTAGAGGAGGATGGTTTCTAATTGAGAAAGGTTTTGCTCCAAGAACATTATTATGTTAGAGAGCTTTTCTTTTTTCTTAGAAAGTAAATATTTTTCTTGGTTATTTTTAGTTTTTATTTAGTTTAGAATTTTTCTTCTTTTTATTTAAAGGATATAATTTTTCTATTTAGTATATTATTAGGTTTTTTTTAGTTTCACTATTATTAGAGTTTTGTAGTTTTAATATATTAAAGGATGTAATGTCCTTCTACAAGTGAATGAAAACCAACTATTTTGTTATGATATTCTTGATTTTTTAGGGTTCTAACTTGTAACAATTCTTGACAGTTTTTTTATAGTTATTTTTTCCGAGAAAAGGTTTGATTGATTGATTTTTTTTGTTACAATGGAAAGTGATCTTGTTTCCTTGGTAAGTAGTGTTGTTTCCAAATAAGTTTTCATTTTGGAAGGTAACATCACCATCTTGACTCACTGCCCCCTGCTGTTGCTAGTATCATTCTGATGAATTACGATTTTATTTTGTGAAGATCTACTACCATGTTAATTTTATTAAGTATATGATGGACATGTCGATCCTGACAAATGTGTCCTGGCTCTGTATGATTGTGTGGTTCGACTCACTTTCTTGCAAGCAAATTATAATTGCAAACTAAATACTTGTGGTTGTAGATATCTGCTTTACTGTTCACATGGGTTAGATTCATCTTTATTTAGAGGTCCCGATAACTCTTGTTTTTAAAAATTTAATTTAATTTTGTTAAAAATTTAAATTTTTTTTATATATTTTAAATGTTTTGATGTGCTGATTTTAAAAATAATTTTTTTAAAAATTAAAAAAATATTATTTTAATATATTTTAATATAAAAAACATTTTGAAAAGTAATTATAGCCATATTTTCAATGAGTTAATCCACTCATTTTGTGATTTAAGTGATTATCTTATCTGAATTTAATAAAACTTTGCTATTTTTTGAAATTCATTAGACTTAATTAAACAATTATAGTTAAATGTTCGCAGTAAAAAAAAATTATTAAAGAGAAAATGCATTTTCTTAATCTAAATTCTACTTTTTAAAGAAAAGTCATCAAATTTAATTTAAATTGGAAATATTTTTTATAGTTTGAAAATTATATTTTACATCCTGAATTATATTTTATTATATATAGTGTGCTCGCATTTAATATTCTTTTAAAAAAAGAATCAACAAAAACATTTAATTATTTATAAGATTATTGTTATCATATATAAAAAGCCCTTGCCAATTTCAAAGCTAGTGTCACCTCCCCAGAAGAGCAAGAAAACGCATGCAAGGAAGGACTGAGAGTATGGATCAAAAAAGAGACCATTTAATCTGCAGCTAGAATTGCACTCTGTCGTGTGGTAAAAA
>Ga0325410_1004147_pt1 | contig 16255 bp, 7 predicted proteins | sample PopdelMetagenome_16_FD_206182 | JGI IMG/M metagenome (GOLD analysis project Ga0325410, IMG submission 206182) | Populus deltoides microbial communities from Bellville, Georgia, United States - Xylem-PdIQD-R3 | ecosystem: Host-associated > Plants > Phyllosphere > Stem > Wood/Secondary xylem...
ATCTTTTAAGACATTTTGATGAAATTGCCCCCTCAAAATATAACTATGCATTTTGGTCCCCTCCACGCCATTTTACCAAGTTTGGATTATCCTTGTTTTTTTTTTTTTTTTTTTTAAATGAAGTGAATGCTGCGCTTGAGTAGATAATATGCCATATATTGATATAAATTTTGATTAATAACTGGAAAGTGAAAGGTCGATGTTTTGAATCCAAAAATTCAAATTTTAACGTTTTTTTTTTAAGCTAAAAACACCTAAAATTAACCCAATTTCCAAGGTAAAAATAAACTTTAATTAGCCTACTAACTAAGAATAAAATAAAATAAAATAAAATCTCTCGACATGGATTTATTTTTTTTACAATATTAATTCTAGTCTATGTTCTTTAAATTTATTTGAACCAAACTCTATAATTTTATTATGTAATAACAATTTTTATTCAACGTACGAATAATTTTTTTTTATAAGGCACACGCGTTACAAGGTAAAGCAAAAGGAATCTTAATATATGGTCATTGAAAGTTTACATAGTTGTTAATTTAAGGATATATAAGATTAATCGAAGTACGTATAAGTTGACTGAATGCCTATATTAATCAATAAAAAAAATCCCACTGCATAAAAAAGAATGATTATAAAAGAACAAAAGATCGAGAACAATCACGTGACAATAAATAACTTATCTTTTTTTAGTTATTTTTATAATATAGTTTATAATAATAATATAATATAAAAACTGCATGAAAGAAGTGAGCAAATTATTAAAGCAAAGACCACCAAATGCAAGATCAATCAAGAAAGTCTTGCATCACCATTTCGTAATCACCAAGAAGTCATGCATGACGATAAAATAAACATGCTAGATAGGTCGTTACTTGTTAAACATCAATATTATATTAATTAGAGAATGAATTATTTGATCCTGTACAAGTCCCGGTCCCACCAACCGATCTGTTTTCAGAGAAACACATGAAAAACGAGGAAGGCAATGAAACATTAGCATCAAATTAAATAAATTAAATGGGTGATTGTGATTGTGTTAATGGTTTTTTTTTTTAAAAGTAATTTTTTGTTTAGAAGTATATTAAAATAATATTTATTTTTGTTTTTTAAATTTTATTTTTTATATTAATACATCAAAACAATATAAAAATATAAAAAATTTAATTTTAACTAATTATTTTTTAATTTTAACCAACTTTTATTTATATCACAATTTTGTTTGGTGTGAAGTCAACCGTACCGTGACTGTTTGGTATTGTATTTGTAATTATGTTTGATTAAATTTTGAATTTTTTTGGCTAAAATTGAGTGCGGTTTGTACTTTTTGGATCGTTTTGATGTGTTGATATCAAAAATAATTTTTAAAAATAAAAAAACATCATTTCAATACAAAAAACTATTTAAAAAACAATCATTACCACACTATCAAACACACCCGTTAAAACGTGGTGTCCCGTGAAACACAAATGTCTCAACTTTTGATCCAGACAGTCCAGCTAACCCAATTTATTAAGACGTACAAGTTCTTGAAAAATAAATGGTTAGAACTTAGACGTGTGTAAGCCATGATATGAGGACATAATTGTGTGAGGTTGCTAACCGGCAAGTTTATAAGGTTCGATGGCAACTTCAATCAAATGTCTTTTCTAAATTATAATCCATTCTTTTTTTCAATAAAAAATTAGTGTTCATCTTACTTTTATGTTTTTTAGTACTGTCAACTCGCTTTGAACTTTATTCATCAACAAACAGTAACTTTCAAGAGTCCAATTATAATTTAAAATTTTATTATTAAATATTTTTTTACAACTTTTTAAATAAATAAATAAACTAGAAAATAAAAAAATATAAAAAAACAATAAAAAGTGAATCAATTAAAAGAATAGAATTTAAAAGATAGGAGAGATTGCCAGAAATGCGTTAAGACTATGTTTGTTTTTTGAAATTTTCTTTTCGAGAAATTACTTTTTGAAATTTTCTATGTTTGTTTGTCAGTCATTAGAAAAGTTGGTCAATGAAAAACACTTTTCAGTCAAAGAAAAATTTGGCTTGGTTTCCAGGAAAGTGTTTTTCTAGAAAATTTGGACAAAAAACATTTTCTGAAAGTTGTGAAAAATTTAGAAATGTTATATTATTTGCTGATTATATCAAATTTGGTCCTTAAGCTTTTGATTGCTATATATATTTTGTTTTGAATATTTATTTTTCAATTCCATCTCTTAAAATTTAATTTTTATATTAACTTTGATCCTTATTTTTTTAATTGTTATTTGCTTTTCCCTTATTATTTTTTTATTGAAATGTTTTATGTATCAAATTTGATACTCGTTCTTTTGATTGTTACTTATTTTATTTGAAATAATTTATGAAATGTTAATTATTATTATTTTAATTTCTTTATCTTTTATTTTTTTTATTTTTTAGATTTGATCTCTATTATTTTGATTATTATTTATTTTATTTGAGATAATTTATGAAATTATATTTTTTTTCAATTTCATTCTCATTCAACTTTTTAATTTATAAGATTTGTTCCTCATTATTTTAATAAACTTGAAAAAAATAAAATATTAATAAGTTATTTTCTAGCTCATTTTTCATGACATAACCAAACACTGGAAATTATTTTCCAACTTATTTTTCATTATACTACCACATACATAAGAAAATAATTCACTTTTTAAAATAAAATTATTTTCAAGTAAATAAAAGTAAAATTTTTACAGATCAAACCGAAAGGCCTTCAGAAAACACCAAAAATAGTATAGATATTTTACAGTTGAACACGCTTAAAAAAAAAAAAAAAAAAAAAAACACTACCAGTTAGCTTCATCTACAAAAAGATTCCGACATTTTCACGCGTGAAGACATAATGTTTTCCACGAAAGAAGGCAAAGAGGAAGAGCTCATGATTAAGTGGGCCCGTAAGGGGCTTTTTTTATTTTTCAAAATAAATATTTCCTATATAGAATATCATGAGCAGCATTCATGCAGTATTTCCTATTTAAATGATCAGAAGTACTCTATTAGCTAATGTCATTCAAGCAGTTTCTGTAATTCTTGCCTCCAAAGTATCACCAGAAGCTTGAGTTTGCTTAGGACCATCCAAGCTTGTCAAAAGAGGTACACTCGTACCTTTTTCTTTCCATTAGATTCGATTCCATAGTTTTCACTCCTACCACGTTCTTAGGAAACGCTCTTATATCTGTTGTAAGAATTACTTCCTTTTCTTTTCCGTAGGAGTGTCAAGAGATCAACTTGCAAGTTTTGCAGAGAAGTTGTGTGTAATGGGATTTCTTGATCTCTTTGTTGCGGCATTAATGCCAGTTCTGAAAGTACTCTTGATTACTGGACTTGGCTTGTTCTTAGCGCTCGATCGCATAGATCTCCTGGGAGCGAATGCAAGACACTACATGAATAATGCGAGTCCAATATATGTGTACTTACATGATTCTGTTCTTTACATTTACTTCTTCTTGCCTTCCATCTCATCAAAAAGGAAATTTGCTTTGTGTATTTGCAGCTTGTATTCTATCTGTTTGGTCCAGCGCTCGTGGTTAGCCAGCTTGGAGAGACCATTACTTTCCAAAGTTTGAGTACCTTGTGAGTGATACAGTTCGCACCAATTTTCACTCTTAAGGCAATCTTGAAACTAACTCTTGGCACAAAAAAATTGTTGTGGCGATGGTGTAGATGGTTTATGCCAGTAAATATCCTTCTGACTTTCATAATCGGCTCTATACTGGCTTGGATTCTCATTAAAATCACAAAAACTCCGCCGCACCTCCAAGGCCTTGTCATTGGTTGCTGTTCTGCTGGAAATCTGGGGAATTTGCTTCTGATTATTGTTCCTGCAGTCAGCATGGAGTCAAATAGCCCATTTGGAGATTCAACCATCTGCTCCACTAATGGAACAACTTATGCTTCTCTTTCCATGGCGGTATGATCTGCCATTCTAGTATTCTTTTCAGTTTTGTTATAGAAGGAATTACCTTCATTTTTTAATGCTACTATGATGGCGTTTGTCTATGCAGCTGTGTTTTATTTAAAATGCAGTCCGCAGTCGTTTGGTAATAACAAAAATCATTTTATTGTGTATGAGGTCTACGTGTTTTTTGCGTTTAAAACGCTGGATAGGAAAAGCTACGAAAACCTGCTTTGTATGCACTGTAACGGATTAAAAACCTGCGGATAGTGCAATTCACTGCACTGTTCACGAGTGAATTGCACTGTTCACGTGAACAGTGCAATTTACTTGCACTATTCGCGGGTTTTTTTTAAGTGTGTTAATTGTATTAATTTTTTTTTTAAAAAAACTAGTTTAGAGAATTAAATTCATTTGCGATGTGAACAATATTTTTTTCTTGAAAAACTAGTATAGAGTGAATTAAATTCAAGTGCACAGTAATACCAATTTTATATTTGATAATATTTTATCTAATTTTATTACACGCTCAAAAAGTTATGAAAACTGTAGTTCTTATCGGATGAATTTTGGACGTAATGGAATTATAAATAGTTTAATGGAATAATAAAAAATATTTTATATAAAGTATTATTTTTTTCATGATGTAATAAGAGTAATTAATTTTATAATATTTAAATTTAAAACCATCAATAGTAATATATTTTTAAAAAAATTATTTTATAACCTCAATTTCAAAAGCATTCTTAACCAAACATATTAAACTACCTTTTCTTCAATCTCAATTTCAACCACAGTTTTAACCAAACATCTATTTTTTCAAACCAACCTCAACTAAAAGTACTTTTTATAAAACAACTTTTTTTAAACCACAACCACAACAGCTACCGCAATACCAAACACACTCTGTTTATTCTGATAATGCAGGTTGGAGCTATTTATATATGGACCTATGTGTATATTATCATGAGGATATATTCAGATAAGAGTGCTGAAGATACTGATACAAATCAACCCATATCAGATTCTGAAAGTTATAAAGCATTACTTCTTTCAAGAAAAAACTCTGGCTCCAGTGGCTGTTCTAAGGAAGATGAACTTCCTCTTACTATTTCTGGGGAAAAAGTAAGATTTCCTTGGCCTTATTTTATTATTACAAATGCTAGCATCTGTTTTTTTTTAATGCAAAATGTAGCTCTTCCTCTGCAGATATTGGATGGCGTAACCTTGCTAATTAAATTCTTTTGATGATAGTTGACAGTTATGGAGAAGATTTTTCAGTCTGTTAAGAAATTTACAGCAAAGATCAACCTGAAGATGGTGCTTGCACCGGCAACAATTGCAGCGGTAGGCTAAAAATTTAATGATAATTTTTTCTCTCTCTAATCCTCAATATTATTCTTTGATAGAGATAATCACAAACCATACAAGTCTTAACGATAAATACAGAAAAAAAGGAAAACCAGAAGAGTAATTTTGTCGAGTTGGTCAGTGCTTAATCTACCAATGTACATGTCAATAATTTGCTTCGTTTTCCTTAATTTCCTTCAGATTTGTGGGTTTATAATTGGCACAGTCTCTCCAATCCGAATACTGATGATCGGGGATAGTGCTCCTCTTCGCGTGATTGATAGTTCTGCATCTTTGCTGGGGTAATAAATCAATTATGGACTTTGTTTGGCTTTTGATTTTGATGATGGCAAGTCTATCTTTACAGCTGACCATTATAGAACTAGCCTGGCTGTTCAAATTTTAGTCTAATCCAAACGGCCAGATAAAAAATTATGCTTGTTTTCATTAAAATACTCGTTTAACTCGTCCAAACTTTTTCTTGCACTTAGATTTGTCGATACGCGTCCTGTGTCATATAACCCAGAATGTAACTTTCTTCGTTATTTAGGAACTTACAGCAACATTGTTATTGATCTTGTTTATACAATTTTCTGACCTGCAGAGAGGCAACAATTCCATGCATGACACTGATAGTAGGATCTAACCTTCTCAGAGGTAATTTCCTGAATCTACCTGGATCATCTCATGCTTAATTTCCTTTACATACATCCTGCCTCTAGTTGCTGAAAAATCAAATTTACATCCTCAAGATTTCTAATCACTAACTCCATACTCTTTCAGGTTTAAGAAAATCAGGAGTGAGTGTATCAGTCATTGCAGGGATTGTAGCTGTGCGAAATATTTTCTTGCCAATTATTGGCATCGGTATTGTCAAAGCGGCACATCATCTCGGCATGGTTGAATCAGACTCCTTGTATCAGTTTATCCTTCTGCTTCAATATGCACTTCCACCTGCAATGACAGTAGGTATGGCAACTTGATACTAAAAGTTGGAACTAATATTTTATTTTTCCGATTTGACGGCAAGAAGTATCTTCGGGCCAGCTACAAAACCAGTGAAAAAAATTACCTGATGAATACTAAACCCGCTAATCTGTTTGTTATTTGTTGTTAATTTGACAGGGGTTATTGCACAGCTTTTCGAGGCCGGTGAAGGTGAATGTGGAGTCATTATGCTGTGGAGTTATGCTTTATCAGCACTGTCTCTTACCCTCTGGTCAACCTTTTACATGTGGCTGCTGCAGTAAGCACAATTAGGGTTCCTTCTATTCCCTGGAACTACCCTGCCATGACAAAATGAGGCCGCCGCAAGCTTATCTTCATCCTTCAGGCACATCGATCACATGGGGCATCAGTAATTTACTAGTAAATTAAGCTCATGAAGCTTTGTTCCACGATATTTATTTAATTATAGCCACCATATTATTTGATTAAATTTGTAGAATATATAGTGTCAATCATTTTGGGATATGGACATCTGTGTACTTATGAATTGTGATTCTACTATCATGGATTTGGGCATTGGTCCGACTGATAAATTGGAAGAAGTGACCGGACCACCCGCTGTCTGCAGGGTCTGCTGCTGGCAACCGGGGGATTTGAAACATCGGTTTCCTCCCTGCTCAGCCTGTTTTTCAATCTGACAGCCCGTTGTCAGCTCTGAATCTGGAACGACAATCGTCACGACGGATTTTTTCATGTAATTGCACTCTAATCATAGCTATTCAACCTAATATGATTTAATATGTTGATTTAAAAAATTCATGAATCAGATTTCATTGAGAATGAATTTTAAATTGAATAAAAAAATAATTGACCTAATTAATTTAAACAAGTTTAGTAATTTGGTTGGCCGACCAAACTTGAAAAGGTTAACTACAAGAAATTTAGAAATATCATTTCAGCTAAAATGATTTATTTCCTGTTTCAGGTAAGTCTCACAACTACGTCAATAACCAATTAGATGCATCTATAATTACCACGTGTAGTGGAAAGGATTGGGTGGTCCAATTTAGATTTTTGTAAGAATATTTTTCTTTTAAATTTTGTATTTAAATTTCTTGAAGAACTTTTAAAAAATTATACTCCAAAGTAACCGCAACTTTTTAAATAAAATTTAAATATTAATAATATATGTAATTTGTAAATATAAAATTATATAATCGAAAATCATTGATTATACATATTAAATATATCTTTTATGTTCACAATTTATATATAATGTTAAATTATCTGTTTATTATTTATTTGATTGACTTGTATTTTGAATCTTTTTCTTAAATACTTCTACTATCTATTACAATTAATGTATTTAATGTTGGAGATTTTTTTTTATAATACATAATTTTATATTATTGGGTATAATTTTCAGTTTAATTATCGAATTTGATTAAGAATTTGCTAGGATATTCTAGAGGTCCTATTTTTTATAAGATTAAAATTTTAAAGTAATCGAAGATTGAAAAAGTCTTTTAATAATGATCAGAAGTTACTATTTAAGTTTTACTATATTTTTCTAATTGGTTTAAGATTATATTTTGTATTTGAATTGAATGTCTTTTATTATTTTTTTTTGGCTTTATTTAGAACAATTTTTCCTAATTTTTAGGACTTTCATTACTTTTCTTTTATTTTCGAGTTTTCTTATTATTTAGATAAATTTTTAAGTTTATTTAAGGAATTGTAAATATCTTATAGATACAGACTACTTAACAAGAAAATATCAAGCAATAAAATTTCAAATTAGAGTTTCTATGTAATTCCTATTTTATATAATTTTATATTCTTAATTATGTTTGCTATTTTTCTTGTGTTGCTTCATTAACGTTAATAGTATCATTGACCAACCATTATAGATTATGGTTTGTTGTGTGCTTTCTTGTGCCTTTTCATAACTTTCAAAATATTTGATTTTATTAATGGATTGAGGCAAACACCCTAAATACTTAATTTGTATATAAAAAATTAATATCCACTATTATTATAAACATATTCAATAAATATATAATAAGTTATTTTAGATTATATTTTAACATTCTCAACTTTTTTTGTGTAACTCTGTTAAGTATACAATTGATAGTTAAGATTATCTTCCTTATAAGTTATGAGATGCTCTCAACTTTATATAATTGATATTCATCATTTCTTTTAGAATTTGTGTTTCACGAATCACGATTAATAATGTTATTTTATTAAAATAAATAAAGTTTAATAAATAATACTATTTTAAAAAACAAAATTTACTAAAATACGCCTCATTCTCCACCAATATCTCTTCTCATTACCTTTATTTTTTTTAAAAACTTTATTCATACAATGCTTATACATTTCAAGTATCTTATCTTTGTTTCTAAGAAAATACATATAACAATATTTTTTATAATTTAATAATTTTTTTCTGATAAATTAAATCTAGAATTTCGCCTCCGCTGAAATTCTATTTTATTATGTAATATTTTTTTTTCATTGTAATATTACATTGGAAATATCTATGCCAAGGCCTAAGATATAATGCATTGCCTAGATTGTGTATGTTGGAAGCGATCCAAGAGGCAAGTGATAGTTATTTGACGAGCCACATGAAGAATGCTGACCAAAGCATCACCGAAACTGAGGCCAAGGCATAGGTCCATAGCATGATGACCGAGTATTCGGCTTCGCCAGCTCCAAACAACTGGGTCATTGTGCCTGCCAAATCAGGACAAAGAACATGCGAAAAACCGATTTCTAGTTAGGAACCGATTCAATCTGTCTCCAGATAAGGACATGGTTGAACTTTGCATGAATGTTAAAACCTATGTTGATTGCTGGAGGCAGTGCAAATTGAAGCAGCAGAACAAACTTGTACAGAGGATCTGAGTTCACCGCGCCAAAATGGACTGCACATTTAATGAAACCAACTCCCAATATCGGCAAGATTATATAACGGACTGCCGTGATACCAATAATCACTGAGATCGGCACCTTTGGCCCCCTGAAGCCTGAGAACACATTCTGGTCATCATTGTATCTATGCTTCGGGAAGTTCAACTAGTGAAGAAGGGCAGGATAGTGAAAATAAGCATGATAAAAATCAAAATGATCGCGGTTACCCTTCAGAAGATTTGCTCCTACAATCAAAGTGGTGATTGTAATGGCTGACTCCCTGCAAACACACAACAGAAAGGAATTCTAGAGGAGCATGTTAGGTAGCTGAATGTTTTTTTGGTTTCTCGGGAATGTTCATATATATCATCAAAGAGGGATGCTGACCCGACAAAGTATGCGGAGTCTTCAACCACACGAAGAGGAGCACTGTCACCGATCAACACTTTTCGGAAGGGAGGGATAGTACCGGCTATAAATCCAACAATCTATAAAAATAAAGCAGTAAGGGGGGTCAATACTCGCATCGATACTGAAACATAAAGTGGCCTGTTTAGTCTATTCAGCATTAGATGCTTTAAATGTGATCAAGAACTGAAGAGGGAAAACAACCCAGCTTAAACCAGCAAGCTGCTTGCTAATGGCTGCTTCATGTCAATGTCTCCATAAATGGTCTTTAAATTTCGATAGGGCTCAAAGATCAATGAGGCATGTATGAAGAGCAGGCTTGTTGTAAATAATGCTTTATAAAAGAACGGCTTGTTCTAGAAAATTCATGGAAGGAATGGAATAGTACTACAGAAGAAGTGGACTTGATCCTATATGAAGCATGGATTTATATCCTTTAAGAAAGCATGGGATGCATCTGACGTATTTTTTCATCTACTGAAGCTCATCGGCTACCCAGCAGGAATATTCTTGCTCATGAGCTATCATTTTGATGCTTAAGCCTTTCCGCAATGTGCAGTCTCTAATATGTATGATCATTTCAGTATGCTATATAACGTGAGCAAATTTGAAATGTGAGCCTTCTCTTGCTATATATGATCTCCAAACTAGAAAAAAGAGTAGTAAATGCTTTATACACTTCCTTCCCTTTGGCCAACACAGAAAAAATAAGAACTTGCCGTTACCGTACCGCTCCATTAATTGAAGGTGAAAGCAATCTCTTCAGGTTGAGTTTCTTCAGAACCTTTTGAAATCCTTGCTTAATGTTTTCTGGAAATGGCACCTGTCAAGAAATCTTGATTGGTAGGTTGATGATTGCTCTCAAAAACATTTTATTCTAGGGAACAAGAGGAACCAATAGTATCGTGAAAACTTCAACATGTGCTCATAATGAGCATCAAGCAATATATGGAAAAGGATAAGAGAGTTAAGAAAGAAATGAATGTATAATGTTTTCAGGCAACCTTCACCTTCCCCTTTGACACTGCACGATCAAGTTCAAAGTGCTCCATACCCTCATCGATTGAGGGCTCTTTTAAGAAAAGCATGGGCCCTGGTGTTATTTCTCGGGCAGACTCTATACCCTCTGGCAAGGCATCCGGTTTGGTTTCATCAGAATCTGTACTTGAATATATTCGCACAATATTGTACACATATGACCACAAGAAGATGGATCCAATCTGAAATATCAAGAAAAAATGGAAAGAATTTTAAACAATTCAAGACCTATTACGCTGCCTTTCTTAATTAGAGCACACAAAAAATTAAATTCAAGTAAGAAACATTGTCATACTGCCAATGAGAGCGTAGCATATGCCAATCCATGCATTTTACAGATACTGGCGTCGCCAAATGGATTGCCTTTTTCTTCACAGGCAGCTGGAATGATTATGAGAGGCATGTTGCCCAGATTCCCTGCTCACATTCAACCGCCCATGTAAACTAGAAATCAGGTACAAAAGGTCGAATGTAATGAAGCTTGTGCCACAGCTTCAATATATTAACAATACATGATATTACTGTCAAGAGGGGCCTAAATAGCTGGGGAAAAAAAACAAATATTGATGATGTGTGACAGGAATATATAATTAGATTAGAGTGTCTAAAGTGTTTCATCACAGCGTACAGTAACTAGACCAAGGATAGCAAAATTACTAGACTTTCATTTCTGCTTAATTCACTTGCAGGAAATGGCACATCAGCCTCTTTTCTAAGGCGGTTGGTCTGCACGGGTTGGATGGCAGGAAAGAAAGAAGGAGAGGAATCAACAGCAGAAATCTTAAAAACTTGTTTCTTTTAGTTGGAAGGATGATGATCAGTCAACAAAGCAGAGGCCTCCTTGACGTGGAATTAATATCTGACAAGAAATCTTAAAGAGCAACTAAAAGATGTAAGAACCTATACTTCAAATCACAATCATCAGTAAAAGGGCACATCATCAGAAACTGATTTACTATTGATACCGATGCCAGTGAATTAAATTGCTCAGACCTTCTCTCTTATTTCATGAAGACTTCGGTTAATCAACAAGTATTTTGTGAAAATTTATAAATCAGAAACGAACACTCAAAAGCTGTGCATGTATCTTCCTTCAGCCAGAAATAAGGAAACCCACCAGCAGCACAACAGCCCAAGATGAGGCCCCGCAGGTGATTAGGAGCTTTTGTAATTTTTATAAGTAGCCATCCAAGCGCTGAGCCAGCGATAAAGGTGATAAGAATATTGAGTGGCATGAACCACCTACATAACAATTCAACCAAAGTTGATTGTAATAAACGAGCAGAAAAAAAACCACATTGAAAGAAAACAGCTGCAGAAAAGTCGATTAGAGAAATTAACTCACAGCATAACTATGCTTTTCAATGTTATGAATTTCGCCAAGTTGCTACCAACAAGTGCTGGATTCAAGACATAAAACACAAGCTGCACAAGAATTGAAATAGAAAATCCACATATATTCTTAGGGAACTCGGCGCAGGACAACTAGAGCAGCATTGAAAGGAGAAAAGCAATTGATAAATAATTTATCTGCAATTTTTCCCACCTTGTATCGAGCGCGCACACACACAGGTTTTCATTCTTCAAAAGGGTGATGTTATAATAGAAGTTCAAAAAAGAATGGACCATTATACTAAATAATCAGCTGTATATTTAAAACTATAAGAAAATCTGTCACCCCCCAAAGAAATTGTCTAGTATACATAGGCAGACATCTAAGTGATCGTTCAGACTAAGTTCTTTTGTTAAATTTATCATCTATTCTAAAATCCATTTGGAAAAATATTGGTGCTTACACTATTCAGATGCTTCCGCGCATCCGTCCCCAAAATATCCGTGCGCTCAGTTGCAAGAAATACGCCTACTGCAGTAATCAGGAGCACCTTCATAACTGGCATCAGTGCAACAACGAACAGTTGCCAAAGCCCCATAGAAACTTAAGCAGGTCTCAGATTCAATCCTACACCTTACTGAATAAAAGGTAACAGCACATTAAGCAGGTCTCAGACTATTACAAGTCACTGAAGATGATTCTCGTAATTAATCTGAATTTCTGAAATATAGCTAATGATTGCAAGTGGAGTCAGGCGTGTGAGGGTGTCAACTGCTTTAGAACTCACTGACCAGTTTGGAATAGTCCGAGGCCACAGACATCTGCAACCTGTCGGCCAGTTCTTGATTCAGAACAGGCAAATCGATTAGAAGTTCAGAACACAAGGTATTTATAAAGAAAATATCTTCAAAAACAGGGAATTTAGGCTTATAAAACTAATAAATTAAGCCGAAAGAGCCAAGCTTTTTTATGGGAGTGATCAAAAAGGGGTGGCTATCATCATCAGAATAAAACTAAAATAGAGCAGAAAATCACACATATAAAGAATCATACCCTTGCACTCGAAAACGATAAATAAGAGGAGAAGAAAGATTAAAACGTAACAAAGTTTGTACCCCAACAAAATAGAAACTGCACAAATATCATTTATGTAAGGCAGGCACGCAAGCAATGAGAGATCAAGCATGCATGCTATGTTCCCCACTAAATTTTGGCAAGCAAGAAACTACTATGTGACAGAAATGCTTTTGAAAATCAATCAGATAGAAAGATGGTAGCAGAAAGAATTGATAGAGGAAATGAAAATGACCCGAAAGAGAGAAAAAGAAAGCAAAACAAGACTGATAAAGAAAGAAGTTAGGAGTCTTGAAAAGTTACCAGAAAGTAGAAGAGAGCCTTTCTTTTCTTTCGACTATCAAAACGAGTGAAGGCAGTTTAACACTTTAGCCAAACAAGAGATGCAGAGAAGAAATGCACACTCTGTGAAGTGTTTGACAAAACCAACAGAAACCCCCAGCTGTTTCGCTTCCGCTTGGACTAGCTACTGGTGATTGCTTTTGCTGGCAGAGGGCACGAATTTCACATCTGAAAAGGTCTGAAACTATGGCACACTATTTTTAGGTTGGTGTATGTTAATGGGAATTCAGGAAGATTTTATGGGAGAAAAAACAACTGTTTTCTTTGCCTTTTTTTCGTTTATTGTAAGTGCCAAATGGACTTTTGGAACACAGACGAGTGTAATCTCTTTCTTTTCCATCCTAATATGAGCTCGATTCAATGATACAACATGTCATTTTCCACCTCTCATTAAGCTTCTTGGATGAAAGCAAATCAAGATTCAATTTTAATGTCTTTGTTGGAGCACCCATGCATGTTCCTTGAGTCAATAAGATGGTTCAAGCTCTGCACAAGCTAACTAACGGTAGAAATAAATAAATAAATAAATACAATTAACTGTATTTAGTGCTCCATTAATGCTATTAAAGGAAGTTCCATCAATTAGTGCTCCATTAATACTTAATGCAAGCTACGTCAATTTTTTCTTGCGCACTACCGCGGATTTATAAAACAAATATATTTGATAGTATTATAATTATAAACCAGCGCTAAATAAGTAATAAAAACTAAAAATATGATGAAACCAATATTTCATGATGGACAAAAAAGTTGTGTTGGTGATAAAAAACTTAGAAACTGAACAAAATGATTGTTTTCGCCATATTTTTTAGCTTTTCTGTTATAAAAAAAAATTACAAAGTTAAATTCTCTATCAACTTGATATTAAAAAAAAAACCAACAAAGATAATCTTGGAAGGAAAAAAAACCCATGAGGAAAAACGTTGCAGCAATTGACAGTGTTTTGTGATGAAAACTACAGTGTTTTCTCCAATAAAATCGACAAAGATAATTTTAGAAAAAATCATAAAAAAAACTATTTAGAGAAATACTGTAGCAATTCATAGTGTTTTGTGAGAAAAGCTACAACGCTTTCCCCATATAATTTAGCTTTATTGTAATTATAATTCTTAACCAACTCAATATTCAAAAAAAAAAATCGACAAAGATAATTTTGAAAAAAATTATAAAAAAATCATATGAGAAAATACTGCAACAATTTATAGTGTTTTAAAGAAAAAAAATTACAAAGCTAAATTCTCAATAAGCTTAATATTAAAAAAATAAAATCGACAGATATATTTTTAGAAAAAAAATAACAAAAAAAAAACAGGGAAAAAAACCATGTTGGAAACATTGTAGCAATTCACAATGTTTTGTGATGAAAGCTATGATTTAGTCTTATTTGTAATGACTTGTAATTATAATTCTCAACCAGCTCAATATTAAAAAAATGAAATTGAAAAAGATAATTTAAAAAAAATCATAAGAAAAAAAACCATGTTGAGAGACATTCTAGCAATTCATAGTGTTTTGTGAGGAAAGTTACAATGTTTTCTCCACATAATTAAGCTTTATTACAAAATTAAATTCTAACCAACTCAATATTAAAAAAATAAAATTGACAAAGATAATTTAAAAAAAAATATTACAAAAAAAACAAAACAAAAGAAACTGGAAAAAATAATGTGGGAAAAAACACTATGACAATTCACAGTAATTTGCGAGGAAAGTTATAGTGTTTTTCTCACATATTGTAAGTGTAATTTTTAACCAGCTTCATATTAAAAAATAAAATCAAAAAATTTAATTTTGGAGAAAATCATAAAAATACAAAAAAACAAAAAATCATGCGGAGAAACACTGTAAGCAATCAACAATGTTTTAAAGAAAAAAATTACAAAACTAAATTCTCAATTAGCTCAATATTAAAAAAATAAAATCAACAAATATAATTTTGAAAAATCAAAAAATAAAATAGAAAAACCACGTGGAAAAACACCGTAGCAATTCACAGTATTTTAAAGGAAAAAATTACAAAGCAAAATTTTTAACCAGCTCAACATTAAAAAAATAAAATTGACAAAGATAATTTTGAAAAAAAAATAAACAAAAAAAAGGAAAAGTTGGAAAAAAAGAAAAGTAATTTTGGAAAAAAGGGGAAATTTGAAGAAAAAAAAAGATGAAAAAAAAAAAAAGTAAAAAAAAAAAAAGAAGAAGAGATGAATGCACTATTGATTACTATTGTAATCCACAATGCATTGGGTGTGGGTGAACAATGAATTCCCCACACCCTTTAGCTTATTACTTAATTGTAATTCCTAATAAACTTAATTCAAAAAAATAAAATTGACAAAGATAATTTTAGAAAAAACAAAAAAAAACTATGTGAGAAAAAACATTGTAGCAATCTACAGTAATTTGCGAGGAAAGCTACAGTGCTTCCCTCACATATTGTAACTGTAATTTTTAACCAGTTCAATATTAAAAAATAAAATTGAAAAAGATAATTTTGGAGAAAATCATAAAAAAACAAAAAAAAACCTTGTGGAGAAAAACTGTAGCAATTAACAATGTTTCAAAGAAAAAAATTACAAAACTAAATTCTCAATCAGCTTAATATTGAAAAAATAAAATTGACAAATAAAATTTTGAAAAATAAAAGAATAAAATAGAAAAACTATGTGAAAAAATATCGTAGCAATCCACAGTATTTTAAAAGAAAAAAAATTACAAAGTAAAGTTTTTAATCAGCTTAATATTAAAAAACTAAAATTGACAAAGATAATTTTGGAAAAAAAAAACAGGAAAAAGGGAAAAAAATAAAAAATACAAAAAAAATAAAGTAAAAAAAAAAAACGACAAAAAAAAGAAAAAAAAACAGAAAAAATGAAAAAATGCAAAAAAAAAAAAAGAAGGAATGCTCAATGTATTAA
>Ga0325410_1004150_pt1 | contig 16249 bp, 8 predicted proteins | sample PopdelMetagenome_16_FD_206182 | JGI IMG/M metagenome (GOLD analysis project Ga0325410, IMG submission 206182) | Populus deltoides microbial communities from Bellville, Georgia, United States - Xylem-PdIQD-R3 | ecosystem: Host-associated > Plants > Phyllosphere > Stem > Wood/Secondary xylem...
GTGGAGAGAGAATAAAATCTCATCTGGTAATAAATATAGGTTAATTAAAATCGAATGAGAACGGAGAGTAATAAATAAGAGTTTTCGCATGTTTTCAGTATTATGTTGCAAATGCTTTTACTTTTCGTTTAAGAGTTTTATAATGTATCGAATATATTTTTTAATATAAAAACATCAAAATCATAAAAGAAAAAAACATGAATTTAATATACTTTTTTAATCAAACAGTTTTAAAAAACATCTAAAATCAAAATCCACTAAACTCCGAAACAGTACAAATCTCTGATAATCTATATATGATTTGAAGAATCGCAAATAATTTTAATTTCAAGAATCTCTTGATTATTTTGAGCACAAATCCTTTCGTTTTTTTTCTTTTCCCAGAGAGACAGTTGAAGATATTTTTATTTTATTTTTTCTCATTTTCCCAATTTTTTAAAAAGAAGACCGAACTCGCAGCAAATATGATACAAGTGATCGTTCAGCAGAAGACACTGGAATAAAACAACATACTAACAGCCCTCCAAGACTTAAAGAAACCAGATTCCAAAAATGCTCAGCATAGGCTTTCTACATAACCAGGCCAAGAATCCAGAGGAACCAGAAATTCCATACTGTTGCTCCAAATTGTCAGTAGACATTCTGGCCACTCTAGCACATGGAAGAAGCAAGCTTACAAGCATCACCATACAATTGCAATCCCCCTCCCTGTCCACAGACATTACACAGAACACTCACATTATCACATTGAAGGCATCAGAATCCCAGCGCATTATCCTCCGGATCAACCAGCCTCTCTATTAGACTTCGGTCAAAAACCTAAAGGACATAACTTTGTGGTTCGCATAACCTATAATCCACTCCACCTATATCAATTGCACACCAACCCAAAAGCAATAGAACTGATAATAAGATCAATTACACCACCATTAGCATCAAAACACAATCTACCAAATGCGATCCCATCACCTTCAACCACAAAATTCCAACAACAATACTAAATAGAGAAAACAGACTTCCCACCAAATTCCAAGGTCACCCAAAGAAAGTATCTTATAGCCTGTAATCATTAGATACCATATTGGGTTCACGTAGTTCCAAACTCAGCTCTCTCTTAGATAAAACCGAGTCTCAACACAACTCTCTGCTGCTTGGCAACAAAGGTCTTTATGCTCTTGGGCAGACGCAGTGCACCAGATCAATCTTTCCATGGCCTACACACAAGCTCATGTGTCAGGGTAAAATCCCATGTCGTGCATGAGTAGAATATTTATACATCCAGGCTGTCCATGGTCCTGTTCGCTATATCCAAGAGCCCGTAAAGGAAAGGACCCAAATGGCCTGACAGCCATTCAGAATTGCTTAGGCGGTGATTTTTCCCCGATAAGAGGTCAAAACATTGCTTCTTGATTCAACATGACAAACAAAGAATCACAGTTCAGTCAATCTCTCCCTCTTCTACTTCATTTAAAGGATTTAAAACATTTAACGGTTCACCCTCTTCCTCCTCTTCATCATCTTTCATGAACAAACCAAGTTGTTCTAAGGGGTTACACGCCCCAAGCTTGAACCCACCCAAGCCATCTTGTGAGGGATCTGGGCTCGTCTCATCTACAGAGATTGGTACATGCTCAGCAGGGACAACCCTGAGCATTTCCAGGTCTTCAAGAAACTGAGAGTTCTCATTAATTTCAACAGTCTTTTCCATCTGCACAACAAACATACTCCAATAAAATACAGAACACAGAATGATGAAGAAGCTACAGTTCTGCAGCATGAACTTCATGCTTTTACCTTCAGCAACGCCTGTCGCGCTGCCTCTCTTTCAAGCTCCCTCTTCCGTCTAGCCTCAGCCGCAGCTGCTGCCTCGGCTTGCCTTTGAGCATCTTCGGCAGCTTGTGCTTCAGCAAGCAACCTCGCTTTTTCTGGCCAGCCAAGAATACATCAGCTTGGAGATGCTAATAAATTAAAATACACATTGATATAGTGCACACCACATGTTCACCCAAACATGCAACCAAGAGAATTCACACAGAACCACAGACATGATGTGAAACGTTCAAAGGCAATTCAGAACAGAACCTTTCTTTTTATGCAGTTCAAGTTCCTCCCTCTCCCGCTGCAATTTCTGAGGATCCCCCTTGTCACCCTGATTCCAGCAAGATAAAATAAAATGAGATAAAATCCAAAAAATATTATTACACTGCACATGAACAAAAAGGTCAACTTTGAAGGTAGGAAAAACTTGTGCCAGACCTGTGAAAGTGACTTCTCTTTAGCTTTTAATATGGTATCGGCAAAACGGTTCTTGATCAAAGCATGCCTAATACGCTTCTCAAGAGAGACCTGGCTATCACTTGGAGCACTTTCCCCTAAGAATTTAGATGTTTATGAATTGATTAGTGATAAGATCCCCAAAACATAAAAGAAAACGAAAAGTCCTTCCATCCTCTTAAACTTACCATCTTGCTGGCAATCAGACTCAGCAGAACTCAGCTTTTCCTGGGAAGTCTGTTCGAGCTGATCCAAACCACTGACAGATTCTGTACAGGACCCCAATTAGAAAACTTTAGGGATAAAAACAGGTAAGAAAATTTGCAGCACTAGACCAGGAAAAACAACGTAAAAATTTGAGGGCATGCAAGATGCCTTCAATGAGCTCAGAAAGATATTATAGACATGTAGCCCAACCTTGTTATTTTTCTCTCGACGAAAATTGAGAATATCAGATGCGCAGTTCAGTACAATTGCAGCTTTTTAACATTTTAAAACACAAATCAGGTATACCTGAGCTCAAATAGAATTTGCATCAGCTTCCAATTTCAGAACAATCCAAATAGAAACTACACCTAATAGTGGAGTTCAATTTCGTTTCCCCTAAAAGAGCTTGCATCAGAACAAGAATGAAGGCTAAACATGTATGATAAATTACCTCTCACCTAAGGACTATCAAACAATAATAATGATGTGGCAGCCTAAAGCAAGGATATGCATGATATATTCCAGGGCTCAGCTTTTCTCTTTAAGGCTTGTCAACAAGAACTATTAAACATTTAAGTGTTATTTCTACCCGCATTTTGGAACATGCAAGAAAGCATGATTTAGTAACAAATACTCACGATTCCTCTCGAGCTGAGCACCAGCATTTGTTCTGTTGCCTATTCGAGCTCCACAAACCAAGGTTTCAGAAACCTAAAGTTAAAAGGGAAATTAAATAACATTTTCCAAACAGCAAATAAAACAAGACAGACTGCTCTATCCAAATCATGAATGTTTAACAAAGATAGAATTTAGAATATTCAAAATATTCAAACAAGCAATTCACCCTTGATGCATTTGTTGGACTTGAAACTTTTGCAATATCTGATTCACTTTGAGAAGAACTGCCAGAATCTGAATCTGAAAAGAATTGAAGAACAAATTACAAAGCTCTTTCACATGACTAAATAGACAAGTATGACCTGTATTCTTTTGTAAGACAAATTATATTCCCCTTTAATTTAAACAAAAATTCTCTTTGGAAGTCGAAATGATTCATTACATGAGTAGACTTTTGTGAGCAAGAAAACATTAATTTTCTTGCACTACTGTTGCATTAAGTTTCTGATATGACATCACTGCTTGTCAGTGTATTAAGGAAAGCCGTCTCCTAACCGAAATTTTCCATTACCACAGTGGACCGTCAGAATCACATTTTTTCAATCAATACCATAGGTGAATTCCTGTCCTTAAATCACTCATACACATGTAAATGATGATGGATAATGGATGATGGGAAACTCCCAGGGGGGTAAATCCAGGTACCCAGACCTTGAAAGATGATTCTAACAACAAAGCTAGGAACTAATTCAAGTACATGATCTGACAGGAAAAAAAAGATAAAGAACCATAAATCTCACTGAAGCATATCTATGAAATAAAGAAGTTTGAAAATTGCAATTTCCGTCACCCTTACTCCAAGTTAGTTTCATTGTTTCCATCCCTCTTCACTTAAAAGTTTCAACTTCACAGGTTTGCTCCCCAGTATTCAAAAACATCAGTAAGAACATAAATCTATTAGGAAGCATTTAGTGAGCAAGAAATTAGAACTCTAAACGAGTACTCATTAACATGTTCTCTTCCAAATACACATCAATCGTGCATATTCTTTCACCTTTGTGGGGATTCTTGGACAAGATTTTGGATATAAAACAAAAATTTTGAAGCACAAACAAAAAAAAACATAGAAGGGCAAACTTTTTTTTACCACTAGAGCTATCTGAGCTGATTTTGCTGCTCTTATGGCCTGTATCCTTTTCCTTTTCTATCTCCACAGGTTGATAGCTTGAGACAGGAGGCCCGTTGCCACCAATGTCAATTTCCTCATCACCCAGGTCATTCCCTAAACACACAGCCCACCAGAATCAAGTGAACAAAAGGTTCCAATGTGCAAGCCTGAAAGCAGATTATCATCAACTGTGACAAAGTGTAATAGAAAATAACCTTTTTTCTGTTGCATGGATGAATTGCTTGGCCCAGATTCATTCAATAGCTGTGACAAAAATAGACAATTGCTGTCATTCACAAAAAAGGCAGGAGAGTTCTGGTTAACCAGTAAGCCAAGAGTAAGATACCTCTATTTCACAAGGTTCCCCTCTGGTTTGATTCTTTCGTTTCTCTTGCAAATAGTCATCTAGGAGCTTCCGCAATGTGAACAAGGTGTCATCACTGAGTTCATCAATATCTATCTCAATTTCCTCCTCTCCACCATTCCTCCCACTTGAACAATGTTCCCTCAAGAAATCAATAATATTTACAGGCATTTCTCCCAACAAAGACTCCAATTCTCTACCTAAATTGAGCCTCTCTTCATCTGTCATTCCCCGCTTTCCAGGCTCTGGCATAATGTCATGTTGGAAAGAGGTTACTTTTCTCTTTTTTGCAGGAGATGTTTCAGCAGTTTCAAAGTCTTCGAGAGGACCTGAATTTTCCTGCAAAACTTCACCACCAGCCCTTGGTAATTTCTTCTCAATAGCTTTCCATCTCATTTCAAAAAATTTATTAAGAGTATCTGCCATAATGTAGGCATCAGACCCTTGTGGATTGTACACCATAGCATTTTTGAAAGTAAGCCTCACATCAGCCATAAACTCCAAAGGGCTTGAGTAAGCACCAGAAGATATCTTGCTCTTTATGGTTCCCAAATCCATTGGATTCTTAATAACAGTGTAATAATCCGGGATGTTCAACTTCACAATATCAACTGGGCTGTTGAAGACCCAACCGTATTGATGAGACATCAACCGTTTTAACAGCGTCTCACACTGTTTCATCAATATTATATTTGGAGTGATTGGTGTTGTCTGTCTTGAAACTTGTTTTGCAGACTTAAACCTTCCTGAATTACCCCTATTCCATACACGTGACTGTCCTGTCAGATTCACTTTCTTCCCAGGCCCAGAAGTCATAACCGAAGACTTCCTAAAAGTTTCTATCCGAGGCCTATTTGTTCCATTGCTACAACTAAGAATGTCACTGGAAGATGACAGTGTAACACCATTTGTTATCTGTAAATCAACTCTCTTTTGGAGATTCCTTACTTGTTCAAGTTCCCATCTCAACCTTTGTTCTAAATCCTTCCTTTCAGATGGTGACAGGCGCGATGGAGAAAATATCTGCACAGGGACACCAAAAGTGTCCTCTTTGTTGGAATTTAACTTGCTAAATTTCCGCCCAGGAGCACTAGAACCCTCAGATACTGTAATCTCCGTGTCAATCCTTCCTGAACTAGCAGAACCCTCAATTTCACCTGCTGTGTGAAATCTACTTCTATGATACCTTCCACTGAATTTACCTTTCTTTGCCATCATCTTAGCCAATAACTAAAATCCAGTACTTCTTTTGTTCGTGGGTTGGTTTAATTACCCAACTCTGCATAAATAAATCATCGGAACAAAATTATCCCCCGAGAATTTTAAATATTGTCATTATCTACTTGTACTTCTCGACAATTACACAATTTAACTGCAAAACAATTTTCTAAATTGCATTACTTTATTGGGTTGAAATATTCATGTCTTGAAAAACAATGAATCAAGAAAAAGATTTTTGCTTCCCTTTCGATTTCCCCATTACTCCCAGCAACAAAAACATGGGTAAAATTAACCATAAATAACATTTAAACTTACTTAAAATTAAACCGCAAAATTAGAGCTGCTTAGAGTTCAATTCAATAAGGATTTCAGTAAATTTCAAATTTATCCGTTCAAAATTACAAAAAAATATATAGGAATTAAAAAAAACCTTAAATCCTAATTGCAATACCAATCATATAAAATTAGAGAAACAAAACCCTAATAACACTAAAAAGACATTTACCAGTTGCTATCTCTTCGCTGCTCAATGAATGCGAAACGATTCACCGACACAAACTCCACTACAAGCTGACGATATATACTAATTAACGAAAGATTTACAGAAACTAATCATAAAAACAGAACCCTATATTAACGAAACCCCAAATCTAGCCAAATCGAAGCAACTAGAAGAGTGACTCTGACTAACTGAAATCAACGGTTGAAACTAGATCACGAGTCGAAGAGACAACGCTCTGAAAAAAACCTAGAGAGAGAGAACATCTTTTTTTTCAATTTTTTATTTTAGAGAGAGAAGTAGAGTTTGGAAGAGTCTGCTTGATACTGCCTACTTATAAATTGGGTCATTTGGACATATAGCGGCCGTTGGATTTTCTGTTTTTATAATTGGACGGTTTTAATGTGCTTATATCTCACCCGTGGGATCTAAAACCGGTGGTTGGGATGGAATATTAATTACTATCTAGTTTAGGTTGTCTTTTCTTTGGGCAAAACTAGCAAATTAATAATGAGTGGCGGTGATAGTGTCACGTGCGAAGTACATTAAGGATTCAGGAGTTAAATGTGATTGGATAGTAATGTATGACGTGGACTATGTTAGCAGTAGAAGTGATCTATTGGATGGAAAGAGCTGCGTATAACGGGCATTCTTGTATATTAACTTTTCTTTGGAAGCTTCTAGATATAAACTACATCGATGACCTGCGCTTCATAGCAGCCGGTTGCCGGTTAAAATATTTTAAAGCACGCAAAACGGATATTTAGATAATAATAACTTTTTCAAATAAATAAATAAAAATATGATATTTGAGTTATTAATTCCATTGGATCTAATAAAAATAATTAATTTAATAATTTAATTTTAACTATAAGAATAATAGTAGATGAATTATAAAAAAAATATTTCACAACAATTAACTAAAAAAATAAAACACCAATATTATACCCGGAAAAAAATAAAAAAAATTATTGTAAACCCACCGTAATTTATTGTGAACATTGTTCCTTGTAAAAAGAATTTATTGAGATGATTTAACCCCAACAACAAAAGTCTAGATAACAACATTAGAAGAATTCGCATGGGTTGCTAGAGTAAAATTTTAAAAATATAAATTGAACAAAACAAAATAAAATGAGCATTAATTACATTAAATAAATCAATTATTTAATAAAAAATAATAAATAAATAAAAATATGAGATGATCCAATTAAATAAATAAAAAGAGAATGGTGGAACTAAGGTAATAAAATAAATAAAAAGAGAATGGTGGAACTAAGGTAATAGAAAGCATGAAAATCAAAACTTGCTCGTTCACCATTTTCATAAGTAAATAATATTTTTTATAGTAAAGAATAAAGAAGAACAAATAAAAAAGAATGATGGAACATTTTATTCTTTATAGTAAATAATATTTTCCCTTTTCATAAGTAATAATTCTATCTCATTACATGTTAGTCTTGCTATTAGCATGGAGTCGTCTTTGATTCCTTTCGAGTTCACCATTGTTGCTTCCTAAATGGTGTAAACATTAGCTTTTATGCTCCTTCTTCTCTGTTGTCATTAACTTGCTCGTTCTGGTGCTTTGTTTTTTTTTTATATTTAGGTGGGGTGGGGTGGGGTGGGGTTAATCGGTTAGCATTATATTTTCTTTGTCTCTCCGGGCTAGCCGGGACTTTATTTGTAATATTCTTAGATCATAATGTCATGAAATCTCAAACATTTCTTTAATAATACCAAGTATTGAATAACTTCTAAGATTATAGATTTTTTTTTTGAATATTTCAGCAATGTTTCCTCTATTTTTGTTGGTATCAAGTTATCGACAACACTTCTATTATATGTTATTACAACTTTCATCTTGATCCAATTATCCTGGATCATGTCCCTTTCATCAAATAATCTCTCGATACTTATACTTATCAATATATTCAAATCTTATAATATCAATTAATAAGTCAGCATAAAAGTATTACTAAAACAATTTGAAAAATAAACAATTTCATCACTAAAAAGTAATAAATGCTAACTAACTACATATATGCATTTAGACTAAATGAATACAATAATTAAGATTAAGAGTCATATTGTCTTAAAACATTTAATGTGTTCTACTACTTTATATTATAAACTTATCTTATCATTTTGAAAATGATTTAGTCATACTAACATATATATATATATATCCACTACATAATACACATCTTCTACTTGATTTTTACAACACAAAGGTAATACATCCATTACATACTACACATCTTCTACTTGATTTTTATAACACAAAGGTTTTCAAAGAAAATAAAGAAATAATATTACATTCCAAAATGATAATTCATAAACATAAAAATCCTACATCAAACGATCTGCATCACCTCGCGGTGTATCTGTTTCAACAATAACTACATTAATCAATTTACTCAATATCTTAGTCAAATATTAATTGTTTTAATCTTAACCTTTGAAATTTAGTACTTCTAACTTCAATCAATTAATTTACATAATCTTTTCAAAACTCAAATATCCAACTAACTCATCTCGATTACCACATAATTCTAACACTTTCATATAATTACTCACAAATTTGGTTTTCCTTCCTCGGCTGCCAATAAATCTAGTAATTTCATCCGAATTACCTATCATCCGGCTAACCTTTTTTTGTTAGCCAATCAATCTGGTAATTTCATACAAATTACCCCATATCTGGTTAACCTCTTTGTTAACCAATAAACCCGGTAATTCTCTTAATTACCCAAGAAATCTGGCTAACCTATTTTGGTTACCAAAATCAATCTGGTAATTCCATATGAATTACCTAGCATCCGGCTAACCTTTTTTGTTAGCCAAATAATAATCCCGGTAATTTCACATAAATTACCAATAATTCTCATTTGTAATAATCACTCAATTTATTCATTTGCTTAATTCTTTTAACATCAATTAAATAAACAACATAGATATGTAGGAAAAACTAATAATTACAAAATAAGGTGACGAATCACCTATCTTCTGCTCTTGATGACCTAGCTCCTCCTGTTTGATAACCAGCTCTAGAAACAACTCCTGAATCAATCAAATATCATTATATCATAAGTCCATCAATATTTTTTTATGTGTAATTCATTCTAATAAAAATTTATTATCAAACATAACATCATTATTTCACATACAACAATATATTTCAATCAAGTTACTTATTTTCTTGCTTTATGTTCATAATTTCTCCATCAAATAATCCTTTTATTTTTTATGCCTTCACATCATATTATTTATTTTATCTAAACATATGTAAGAACTATTTTCAAACAAAATCTAAACATCTTATCTTCATGCTTTCTTTTAATTAGTTCAATTCTCTTTTAAATTGAATTTACTTATTTTTCTCAACTTTAATGTTATTTCTTCATTTAGTCTTTCTTACATATTTCAAATATCATGATTAAACATAATTTTCTAAACATTAACATCAAAACTCATTCCTCTACTTTTCCTTCATTTAGCCAAATGTCATGTTCCTTTTCCTCCCCCAATGTTTTCTTCATTTACTTGTTATTTCAACTTGTTTTCATGCTATTCCACTTCAACTTCATCATTTTTTCCTTCCCCTCCTAATTCCCCTATATTCTTATAAGAACCCTAAGTTCAAGAATCAAGGATCTAAGGGAAATTAAAGTAAAATTCCATGAAATTACTTCCTAACTTAACCAAGTAAGCTTAAAAACATCTAAATTAAACATTAAATCCAAACTTCTCATGCTTACCAATTGACTTTCTTCCAATTTCTCTTCTCTCCCAAAGTTAGCCAAATTCCCTTTCTCAATTCCTCTTTCCTTCACTTGATTCTTCCTTAGATTAGTGTTTTATAAGTTGAACTTTGTAAGTTTACAAGGTTATTCTCTCAATTTTTGTAATTTTTTTCCTTACTTTTCTCTCTCATTTTTTTTCTTTTCTTTCTTTTTCCATTCTGCTTCTACACAGTTGGCAGCATACAAAAGGAAAGGAGAGTTGATTTATTTTATTTTGTAATGGCAATAACTATTTTACCCTTAATGAGTTCTTTTGCTTCTATTTGACGGTTCTTATTTTTTTCCTAGCACTACCGAGCTTCATTCATCCTAAAATTTTAAAAAGATTTTATTCAATATATTTTAAGGTCCCTTGTAAAATTCCATCTCAATCTGATGGTCAGATTGAAAATTACATTCAATAACATAAAACTAGTCAAATTATGATTTTTCATCAAATTTCTCCAAAAATTCTGAAATTTTAACTCAAGTTAAGGCATTATATTAGAAGGCTCCACATAAATTTTTAGAATTTTCTAGTAACCCGATCGAGAGTTACAAATTTTTTTGTTTTACATAAAACTAGTCAATTTATGATTTTTTACCCAAAAGGTTTACATTTTTAATGTGTATCTCAAAAAATATGCAATTCTATACCCATCTTGGTTTCAATTAGAGGTTATCCATTATCTAAACCTATTTTTGCTGGACAAAAATCAATAAGAAAATGCATATTCAAGTATGTATGCTATATATAGCTATCACACATTGAAAAGTTAAGAAACATTATATATATACATATATCCCATATGAAAATGTTAATAAACATTCCATGTAAATATAATTATTCCATGTGGAAAAGTTAAGAAACATTTTATGGGGATTTAGATTATAAAAAAATATATATATGAGATCAAGTATTCACAAATTAACTTTATATTTTTTATTTAATTTAAAAATATATAAAAAAGAGATTAGGTTTTACCTATATTACATTGAGTAACTCAAGTTTAGGGTTGACTTAGCGGGCCATTCGGGTTTTACTAGACTAATTACAAGCCCAAGTTCAAACTATTTAAAACTTGACCAAGGCCTTGGATCACCTAGATCCTGGGTCAACCTGTCGGGCTGGGTTTTATATCCATGCACAAGAGTACAAAATGGACATGTTATCACTATTAGACATTCTCACTTTTGGTTCCATATATACCAAACTTAACACTACCTGGAATGAGGAATGAGAATATATATATATATATATATATATATATATATATATATTTGCAAAGAGGAGACTAGAGATCATTACGGAAAAAAAAAGGCTCAGTTTAGTCTTTTCCTGTAGCATATGAGGAAAATCAATATGGATTCAAGTAGTGTAATGATGATTTTTATCCTTTATTGCTCTTAACAATTGCCTTAACATTGATGGTAAAATCATCTTTTCAAAGGGATTTAAATGTCATTTGTGGATTGATCAGAGATAATTTTGTCGTTTAACTTTGAAAATACACAGCAAAAATATTATTTTACCCTTGAAATCTTGAAAAAAAAAAGGTTTTTTTTGTCTTTTTTTTATTTGCATAGGAAAATAATGCTTCTACCCTTGAATGCTTAGAAAAATGACCTTGCAGAGATGGTTTTATTTGTCTTTGCATTCTTTTTATACAGTAAAATTATAGTTAACCTTTGACTTTTCAAATTTAAAGAATGATCTTGGAGGACATTTTTGTCTTTGCGTCATGGTTTTTTTTGTAATAATGGTATGCCCTTGGATTTTTTTTTTGTAATTCGTCTTATTAAAATATTAATAAATCAGTAAAATACGCTAACACGTGCCATGCACGCGTCAGCGCGTTAGAGTCCTCTGTGTTATTCTAAAGGCACATGAGGACAATTATGGTGGGCAAAAAAACCCGATCTCCGTCTCATCCGATGCGCAAGGATATGGTGTAGCTATTAGGGTGCTGTGTTTGCCAAGAAGAGCGACGGTTCAGTGAAGATGAGTTTTTCTCCTGCCTTTCATTTCTCTTTCCTAAACCTTGGTTTTCATGCCAGACCTTTAAAAATTTAGTTGTGTCCTCCATTTTATATTTGTTTTGGTCCTCATTATTTTGATTTCTATTTGCTTTGATTTTAATGCTTATTGAAGTTTATTTTTTCAATTTTATCTCTCTTTGCATTTAATTTAATGTGCTTTTTTTTGTATCAAATCTGACCCTTATTTTTTTGATTTTTTTATCCTTTGTATTTATTTTAATTTTTTGATTTTATCCTTTAGAATTTTAATTTATTTTTTTCAAATTTTGATCCTCATTTTTTTCATTACTCTTTTTCTATCATTTTCTTCATTTATTTTGTTTTCAATTTAATCCCTGATTGGTTTCTTTCAATTATTTTTTGTGCAAGATTTGGTCCTCGTTGTTTTTTTTTAATTTTTTTTATAATAGAGGATTTTGCTTTGTAATTATTTATGCCTTTTACAAGGTTGTCTCATTCTTATGATCCAGTTCACCAGTTTTAAAAATTTACTTGGTTTGAGTTAGATATTTTTTTAAAACTCTTTTTAGATTTTTATTTTATTTTTTTGCATTTGACATTGACTTATTGAGCTACAAGCTTTATGATTTGTTTATTTTTTTTGTGGGGTTATTTTCATCTCATATCTTAGTCGTAAGGTAGTCGAGTTAGAATGAGTTAACTTGAGTTTTTTTTTAAATTGATATTTTATTCGATTTTATCTCTTGCCATTAAATTACTAACCCTTAAGCGTTGCTATTTTTTTCACCTTTCTTTATGCGGGCTTATCTCGGGTGCAGGATGATCAAACATCTTAGCATCTCCTCTACGAATAAGCGACACGTCTAGCTTGATGGTGACTGGAGTGATATGTGTAGCCTTTTGTTTTTTTTTCTTTTTCCTTCTCCCCTACTTGATTTTCGTGTTGGTCTTAAGAAAATCAAATCAACTCTTAAGGTTTGTTATACTAAAGATTTCATCCTTATTCTCTTCATTACAATTTTTAAATTTTTAAATAATTTATGGAATTAAGGGGTTTTTCCATTTTCACCGTTGTTCTCTTTATTGCAATTTTTTTTATTAAAAATACTTTATTAAATTAAGATTTTTTTTTAATTTCACCCCAATAGATATTTTCACTATCAAATTTGGTTCATGTCTTTTTATTGCTATTTTTTAGATGGTTTTTGCAATTGGTTTTTTTTGGCAATTTCATCATTCTTTTGTTTTTTCCCTGTCAAATCTAACTTTTGTTATTATTCTATTTTTTTGACATTGCAAGATTTTTTTAGATTGATTTTTTTCATTTCATCTTTCAACATTTAATTAGATGGGGTATTAAACTTCTTAGTTGAGTCTGAGTCTAAAATTTAATGATTTACAGGTTTAAAAAATTGACTCCAATTTATGAAGTTGACATGGATGCGGGTTTCGTGGTTTTTATTTTTTATTTTTTTAAAGCTTTTTTTCCCATCATTTTTCATCATATTATTTTTTTTATTCGCTTTTTATAAGATTTTTATAATCAATTTTAAAATAGCGTAGGCCACTTTGCTTTTATTTTTTTTTTGTCTTTTTTAAATTTAGATTTTCTAAAGAAATTTTGTTTTTGAATTGAATTGAATTAATTGATTTCATCATCCCACATTTAATTTTTTAGGCGTTGAGCTCGGGTCAAGAATTTAATGGATTGCGGATTTGAGAGTTTAATCCGGATTTATAAGGTTGGTATTGTTTTGATATTTTTTCTCCGATGAAAAATATAGTTGGCCTTATTTTAGTTTTTTTATTAAATTAAATTTGTTGATTGCATCCCTGATATTTAATTTGAGGTAATACTTGAAGGAATTTTTTTTTTGAAAATTAATATTCTTTGTTTATTTATTTTTTTTTTTCTATTGAGTTATATTGGTATCATGTCTCGAGTCATGGATTCAACAGGTTCACCAGGTTTGGCTCGATCTTTTTTTCATTGCTTTTTAATATTTTTGGATCTCAAGTCAATGATCATAATCTTGAATTTTTTTTTAAATATACACTGTCTTGATATTTTTTTGAGATAAAAAAATTATAAATTCGCAACATAACACGGACCACCTATTAAATAATGATTGTCTGATTGGTTTTACTTGCAGGTTTTGACAACCTCACTTGATTTTACTGATGTTTTGTTTTTCAATATTGTTTTTATTAATTTTATTATTTTATATTTTTATTTCAAGGATTGACAACTATTATTTTTTAGTTTTTTTTTTATGATATCAAGTCATAATTTTTTTTTTACACTGCCAAAAGAAAATCAGCACAATCCACGGCAAATCACAGCCTTGAATCTAGTACATACCACCTGATCTCTCGCTGCTAAATTCAAAATACAAACACCCCCCCTAAAAAAAAATGAAGCAGAGCAAAACGCTTTTTTTTTAGACTAAAAAATCAAAATCACCCCGCAGTCTTCTTGCTCCCGCCACAACAGCAACACCAGCCTCCTTCTCTCCCTTAACCGTCAGTCGCCACCTTCACCAGCCCTTGACCATACAATCTCCATCTTCCTCTCGCCATCTCCTCTCAATCGTGAGCTACTGTGACCCGAACACCATCAGCCACAACAACCCAAAACCAGCCACCACCTGCAAAACCGACCTCCGCTGACCAGAGCCGCCACTTTCCTTTCCTTGGTCTCTGCCTCAAGACCGACACTTTTTTCTCTCTCCATAAAACAGAGACCACGGATCTCCTCCATAACAACCTCCACAGCAGCCTCTTCCGCGCAATTGACACCACCAGCCGACACCAAAACCTACACCACGACAGCCATCCAACGCCGCTCACACCTGCAGCTGCAACAAAAAAAGAGAGACTGAGATAGTAGAGAATCGCGAAGAAGATAAAATACCCCGTGATTGTTTTGTGGATTTTTAGTTTTTATTTTTGCAGGTGATATTGATTCTCACTTCAGGCACGTCTCGTTCTCTTTCTCAGCGCCGTTTCTTGCTTCTGATGTTAAAAAAATTCCCAATTTGAATCCGGAACTCCATAGCTCATCGAAGCTTTTGGAAAATCAAAACTCACTTTTACGGTATGTCTTTCGATCTCCTTTTCCTTTAATTTCATGTCAATTTTGTTCGATCTCTCACTCTAATTAGGTTTTTATTCATTTTAAAACAATTTATTACTTGTAATTTCTGGATTTGCTTTGCTTCCTTTTCATTTGCAGGCTAGGCTCAACTCCACAAGCACGGGCAACTAAACTAAACTAAAATCAGGTGCTTTTAGATCTAAAATGATGGAAAGCTATTTTAGGCGTTGAAGGAGGAATACAACGTGATTTGAGATTGATTGCCTTTATTTAGTTAGTGATTTGGGTTTAAACCCAACGTTTTTTTTATTTGCTTTGTTGACTGTATAGGCTATTAAGTTTGGAGGGACATGATACATGCCTGCTCTTTTACCAAGGCTTTGTATGTATATATTTTCTCACCTATTTTTTGCTTCTTTTTTCCTATCCTTTTTTAAGTTATAAGAGCAACTGCGATTGTTTGGGATTTGAAACTTCTCCTTTACTGTCAATATGCTATTATCTAACCTATTTTTACATACATTGCATTTAGAAATTTGAGGGCTTTAACAGCAAGGAGGTTATTGAGTTTTGGCCTTGACCATCCCAACAAGTGTTGTGTTAGCTCAATAAGAATGGAATCCAGTAGTCATTGCAACCTGAGGGCTAGCAGCAGTGAGTCAAGAGGTGCCTTGATAGTTTTAGAAGGATTGGATCGTAGCGGAAAGACTTCACAATCTAGTAGATTACTGTCTTACTTGGAGGGACTAGGGCATTCGACTGAATTATGGAGATTTCCTGATAGGAGTACTAGTGTTGGACAAATGATATCTGCATATCTTTCGAACAAGTCACACTTGGATGATCGCACGATCCATCTCCTTTTCAGTGCAAATAGATGGGAAAAGAGGTATGTTTTATTATCACGGGTTGCATGGATTGCCTATATTTATGAGAATTTAAGCTGACCTCTAGCTTTGGTGCTCTTTTTTTTATTTTTATTTGGGGGGGGGGGGTTAATCAGGTAGGCATTATACTC